>FUFK010047503.1_pt1 | contig 18624 bp, 18 predicted proteins | sample 1021851 | NCBI WGS metagenome assembly FUFK01 (sample SAMEA51879418, study PRJEB19060) | metagenome
GCAACCTCTTCGGGCCGATAGGTCCTGCCATATTCGCTGGCCTGAGTGATAGAGATGGCGTGCGGTTGAACCTGATGCACATCGTCGCGGATCGGGTCGACGACGGCGCGGATCGCATCGGGCGTTAACTTGGCGCCATCNCCCTTCGCCAGCAGCAGCTTTGCGCCGTGAAGATAGAAGCCAGGCGCGCCCCCTTCGTCCATTTCGATATGGGCTTCTTCGTGGCAGACGATTCCCCCATGTGGCTGAACCATGGTTGCCAGGGCAAGACAGTTGGCTGCCGTCCCCGTAGCTACCCACAGAACCGCACATGGCTTGCCGAACAGGTCGGAAAATCTCTGGTCGAGAGCATTGCTCAGACCATCCCCGTCATAAGGCGAATCGGGTGCGTCCGCTGCCTTCAGGGCATCCCAGATGGCCGGGTGAACCGAGGCGGCATTATCGGATAGGAACTGCATCGGAACGCCCATAACCACCGGCGCATTGCTTGCACAGGAAGGAATAACGGAACGATGGAAACTTCACCGATTGCTATACGCAACGAGGATAACGAAACGAGCGGTCAGTATGTCGCAAGCGACGGCGATGGTACGCACGCAGGCAAACTGACATGGACACTGCGCAATGGCGCGCGCGACGCGGAGCACACCATCGTCGCGCCGGACATGCGCGGGAAGGGTATTGCCGCAAAACTGGTGGATGCCCTTATAGACGATGCACGCGACAAAGGCTTCAAGATCATCCCGAGCTGTTCCTATGTCGCTGCGCAATTCGACCGCCATCCCGAATGGGAAGACTTGCGCGCCTAGGCAGATTGCAAACCGGCTTCCACAACCTCGGAAAAATCCTGCTCGCCCATGCTTGAAAGAACCGCGTCGCGGATGCGCATTGCGTCCGCCAGCGCNATNCCNCGCATTCGCAGGTGTCCCCCGGCAAGCCCGAACCTGATGTCGGCATAGCCCCGCACGCGCGCCAGGGGATTGCGGACGATTTCGACCGATTGCAGCTTTTCGCGTGATGCAATGGCCATGCTTGGCGCGAACCAGCCGTGCCGGGTATATAACTGGTGTTGCCCCAGCGCATGCCGATCCCAACGCCAGCGCATATATTCGTGCAGGGCAAACCATCCGCCTCCGGCTATTATCGGCAGCAATGCGAAAAAGGCATTGCCAGATACGAACAGCGCCGCGGCAATTGCGATCATCAGGGAAAATCCGATGAGAAAGCCGTCGATCCGATAGCGCCGGGATGAGCGATGCCACTCGATTTCAGCGCCCGGCAGTTCGAAGCCGGTTTCGGCCACTACCGGGGAAATCTCTTTGAGCCGGGCGAAAGGNACCGCTTCGTGATTGGCCGACCCGCTATCGCTGGCGAGACTGACGAGCTTCAGGGAATGCCAGCCGAACCACCGNCTGACCAATCCCGTGCTNAGCCGCAGCGCCTGCACCCGGTGCACNGGCATGACGAGATCGGTGCGCGTCAGCAGNCCGCGCCTGCGCCGCAAACCCTTGTCGGTTCGCTCCAGCCGGAANCCCCATTCGCGAAGGACNGTTCGGACCANTCCCGTTGCGACACCGATGAAGATCAGCGAACCCACGGCGATCACACCCCCGACAAGCTGGGCAAGCACTCCGAGGCCAGCCAGCCATTGGCCGGGTCCGGCTATCTGTTCGCGCCACGAGCGCCAGTCCCAGACTTCGAACGGCAGCAGGAAATCGAGTTGNTGCGCGGCGCCCGCGACGACCGCGACGACGGCAAGCGAGAATTCGAACAGGCCGAAAGTNAGCACGCGCCCNGGCCCCATTTCATAGAGCAGTCGGGCATCCGGCTCGGGCGCGATNTCGGTGTNGATATTCTGCTCGGGTAGCGAACTGCCATCNCGCCGGGACCGGACGAGNTCCCGCAGGCGCTCGCCCTCGACCTCCGGCAGATAGGCAAGTTTCAGGTCGTCGCCCCCGCCCGCCCCGGTCTCGAATTTTACCTCGACGAGNCCGAACAGCCGCGGCACGAACTTNTGTTCAATGCTGACATCCTGAATTCGCTCATACGGTACCGACCGCGCCTCGCGCGACAGAACCCCGCTTTCCACCCGGATGTCGTCTGCTCCGACCGTATAGGTGAAGCGCGCCCAACGCAGATAGGCGAAGAATATGTTCGCTCCGACCGCCAGCACGACNAGGGGGAGGAANTAGAGCAAGGCATCGCCGAAATCGCCTTTGTCCANNATGGTGAATCCGCCGACGACGAGTGGCAGGACNAGCTGGGAAAGCATGGCNACAGCCCGCACNGCAAACGTGCGCGGGTCTGTCCTGCGGGGCGTGTCCTCCAACGGTTCGGTCACCGCGTGTCGCGCCTGATTGCCGCGCGGATATCTTCTCGCATGGCTGTCGCATCTGCATGGCGCAGGCCGGGAAGCGATACGGAGGCGTTGTGCGTGCCCGCCGTGTGGACGGTCAGNGTAGCCANNCCNTAAGCGCGTTCCAGCGGCCCCTGCCCNACATCGATGTGCTGGACGCGGCCGAACGGGACGACCGTATCGGCGCGGAAGATAACGCCGCGCACCACCCGCAGTCTTTCCTGCGCCAGTGAATATCCGCGCGCATTGTAACGCCTCAACGGCACACGGACGAGCGCATAGGTGGCGACGAGCAAAGCCGGGATCCAAACCGCCCCGGTCCAGCCCGGGATTGCGAATTCCGCAATGGTGGCGGCCACCAGCAATACAACCCCCACGATCGCGAACTGCAGGCGCAGCATCGATTTGTAAGCAGGGTCGAGCGGGGTCAGATCGTCGGCTTCATCCATACCGTGCTAGCTAGGCAATACAGCGCGCCGATACAATCGGCTTTCGCATCGCGCCGGCATCCCGGCAGGCGGCGCGAACACTGGACATTCCATTTTCCGGGAAAATGGTGCTGCTGGGGAGGATTGAACTCCCGGCCTCACCCTTACCAAGGGTGCGCTCTACCACTGAGCTACAGCAGCACATGTCGNCGCGAGAAAGGCNCGCGGGGTGGAGGCGCGCGCTATTGGCAGACGCGGAGCATAAGTCAACCTTCGCTTGAGCCCGGAGCCAAAATTGGCGAAGGCTTTCTGCATGGCCAGTGAGAAAAACAAATCGAGCCGTGAGGAACGCCTTGCCGCGAAACTTCGCGAGAACCTGCGACGCAGGAAAGCGCAGGGGCGCGAAATCAGCGAATCGGACCAGACAAGCCTTCCCAATGAAGAAACAGAGCGCTAACGCGCACTGCTCCTAGGGGAAACCGGAGTAATCATGTCGAAACTGATCCTCGTTCGCCACGGACAGAGCGAGTGGAACCTCGCCAACCGTTTCACCGGCTGGTGGGATGTCGACCTGACCGAAAAAGGTGAAGCCGAAGCGCGTGAAGCCGGCGAATTGATGAAAGCCAAGGGCGTCCTGCCCACCACGGCTTTCACCAGCCTTCAGAAGCGGGCGATCAAGACGCTCAACATCGCACTCGAAGCCTGCGACCGTCTGTGGATCCCGGTGACGCGCGACTGGCACCTGAACGAGCGGCATTACGGTGGTCTGACCGGGCTCGACAAACAGCAGACGCGCGAAAAGCACGGCGATGANCAGGTCCACGTNTGGCGCCGCAGTTTCGACGTCCCCCCGCCGGAAATGGAAGCCGGCAGCGAATTCGATCTTGCCGAGGATCCGCGCTATGCCGGGATCGACGTNCCGCGCACCGAAAGCCTCAAGCTGACGATCGAACGCGTCCTGCCTTATTGGGAAGAAGCCATTCTGCCGCTGCTGGGCAAAGGCGAGACGGTCATCATCTCCGCGCACGGCAATTCCCTGCGCGCGCTGGTCAAGCATCTGTCCGCCATCTCGGATGACGAGATTACCGGGCTCGAAATCCCGACCGGTCAGCCGATCGTCTACGAGTTCGAGGGCACGAAGGTGTCGGGCGAACGCTACTACCTCAAGGATTCGTAAGGATGGGCGCCAAAGTTGCCATCGTCATGGGTAGCCAGTCCGACTGGGAAACCATGACCTGCGCCGCAGAAGTGCTCGACGAGCTCGGCGTGGAAAGCGACGTGCGCATCGTATCCGCGCATCGCACGCCCGACCGGATGTACGATTTTGCCAAGGGTGCGGCGGACGCGGGTTTCGAAGTNATCATCGCCGGCGCCGGCGGNGCNGCNCACCTTCCCGGCATGATCGCNGCGCTCACCCATATNCCCGTGCTCGGCGTGCCGGTGCAGTCCAAGGCGCTTTCGGGGCAGGACAGCCTGCTGTCGATCGTCCAGATGCCGGCCGGGGTTCCCGTGGGGACGCTGGCCATCGGCAAGGCAGGGGCGACCAATGCGGGGCTGCTNGCCGCGGCCATTCTTGCCAATCACGATANCGCCGTGTCGCAGCGCCTGCAGGACTGGCGCGCGGCCCGCAGTGCGGCCGTGACCGAGCGNCCCGTCGGTTGATGCTGAAGCGCGGCAGCACGATCGGGATATTGGGTGGCGGCCAGCTTGGCCGGATGATGGCGGTCAGCGCNGCCCAGCTCGGCTATCGCTGCATNGCCTANGCGCCCGAGGGGGACAATGTCGTCAGCGACGTGTGCGACGACATCTTCACCAACAAATGGGACGATGCNGCCGCAGTCGCCGCCTTCGCGGCGCAATGCGATGCCGTNACCTGGGAATTCGAGAACGTGCCCGTCGCNACGGCGGCGTCTATCCCCGAAGACCGGATATTCCCGCATCCGCGCGCGCTCGAAACCGCGCAGGACCGGCTGAACGAGAAGCGCTTCGTCGAAGGGCTCGGCGGCAGACCGGCGGCGTATGCNCGCATCGATTCGCGCGCCGATCTGGAAGNCGCGATCGACACTCTGGGNGCACCGGGCATTCTCAAGACGCGGCGCGATGGATANGACGGCAAGGGNCAGTGGCGCATCGGTTCNGACCGCGATGCCCAAGGTCTGAANCTGCCGGACATGCCCTTGATTTACGAAGCTTTCGTCGAATTCGAGGCCGAGTTNTCGGTNATCCTGGTCCGCGGGCAGGACGGGGAAATCCGCTTCTGGGATTCCACGCGNAATTCGCATGATCACGGCATTCTTGCGACNTCNTCCCTGCCCGCTGGCGANGCNATNGCGGCGCAGGTCGATAGGGCGCGGGAGCTGGCGCGGCAGGTGGCNGATGCGCTGCGNTATGTNGGCGTNCTGACGCTGGAATTNTTCGCCACGCGGNANGGGCCGGTGTTCAACGAGATGGCNCCGCGGGTCCANAATTCGGGGCACTGGACGATCGAGGGCGCGGCCACGAGCCAGTTCGAAAATCACATCCGCGCTGTNGCCGGACTGCCGCNNGGCAGCACAGCCACGGTCGCCNGGTCGGTGACCATGACGAACATCATCGGGCGCGATATTCTNGAAACCGAACAATGGCTTGGCCAGCCCGACACGCATCTGCACGACTATGGCAAGGCNGAGGTTCGCGANGGGCGCAAGATGGGCCATGTAACGAAGCTGGAACGGTGAANCTGTTCCTGATCTATGCCCGCGCGGCCAATGGCTGCATCGGTCGGGACGGGGCGTTGCCGTGGCATCTGCCGGCCGATCTGAAGCGGTTCAAGGCGCTGACCATGGGCAAGCCGATGATCATGGGACGCAAGACTTTCGAGAGCCTTCCGGGCCTGTTGCCGGGTCGCAGGCACATCGTGCTGACNCGCCGNGAGCGCTGGGATTCGACCGGCGCCGAACTGGCGAGGGATGTCAATCAAGCGTTTGATCTGGCNTCGAACACTGCCGAACAGGCGGCAGTGATCGGCGGCGCGGCGATTTTCGATGTCTTCATGCCGCTGGCNGACCGGATCGAGCTGACCGACATCCATGCCGATTTCGAAGGCGACACCTTCATGCCCGCCCCCGGNCCCGAATGGCGCGAGATCGCCCGCGAGGANCANNCTGCCGAAGGCGATGCCCCCGCCTACAGCTTCGTCACGNTGGAACGGGCGCGGGAGTATGCCGCGTGAGGTTCCTCGACCACCGCGAGCCANTGCCCGANAGCCTGCGCGGCGCGATNGTGGCGCTGGGCAATTTCGACGGTTTCCACCTGGGCCACCANGCCGTGGCNGGCGAGGCGATCCGCTGGGCGCGCGAGGAAGGCCGCCCGGCCATCATCGCCACTTTCGATCCGCATCCCGTGCGCCATTTCCAGCCCGACGCCCCGCCCTTCCGGCTGACGACGCTGGAACAGCGGCAGGAGCTGTACCTCGCCGCCGGGGCGACCGCGATGCTGGTGTTCCATTTCGACGGNGAGCTGGCCGGAACNACCGCAGAGGATTTCGTGCAGCGCCTGCTNGGCGACCATCTGGGCGTGGCAGGCGTGGTGACNGGCGNGGATTTCACCTTCGGCAAGGCGCGNGGCGGCAATTTCGACANGCTGGTCAGCCTTGGCAANGANGTCGGNATCGAGGCGCGAGCGGTGCCGCCCGTGCTGGATGGCGGCGAAGCCGTATCGTCGAGCCGCGTNCGCAATGCCCTGCGCGACGGCGATCCGCAGGAAGCGGCCCGGCTGCTGACCCGNCCCTTCGCCATTCGCGGCGTGGTGCAGCATGGCGACAAGCGCGGGCGCGAGATCGGCTATCCCACGGCGAACCTGCCGGTGGAACATTACCTGCGCCCCAGATACGGCATTTACGCCGTGACCGGGCGCATCCTGTCGACCGGGCAGGAGCTGAACGGCGCGGCCAATATCGGCGTGCGGCCCCAGTTCGATCCGCCCAAGGAACTGCTTGAGCCCTATTTCTTCGATTTTTCGGGCGATCTCTACGGGCAGGAGATCGAAGTCGCCTTCCATCACTTCCTGCGCGGCGAGGCNAAGTTCGACAGTCTCGACNCGCTGGTGGCGCAGATGGACAGGGATTGCGACGAAGCGCGGCGGTTGCTGGCGCCGGTTTAGCGATTCGNCATTCGCGCGCAGGCTGNAATCCAGCCNGGAAATGCNGTGGCCCCCGCGCCGGATCCCTGCCTGCGCGGNGATGACGGTNAGAGGCGGGCGGGCAGGCNACTCCGCACTTTCCTACACGGCTGCTTTGCCCTAACGGCCAGCACCTATGTCCGAAAAGCGCGATTACCGAGATACCGTCTTCCTGCCGAAGACCGATTTCCCCATGAAGGCCGGCCTCCCCCAGAAGGAGCCGGGCATTGCCGCACGCTGGGAATCGGACGGGCTGTATCAGCAGCTGCGCGAGGCGCGCGCCGACCGCGAGAAGTTCATCTTCCACGATGGTCCGCCCTACGCCAATGGCGACATGCATATCGGCCATGCGCTGAACCACACGCTGAAGGACATGGTCTGCCGCACGCAGAACCTGCTGGGCAAAAACGCGCCCTATGTTCCGGGCTGGGACTGCCACGGCCTGCCGATCGAGTGGAAGGTCGAGGAACAGTACCGCAAGAAGAAGCTGGACAAGAAAGCGGTCCCGGCGAAGGAATTCCGCGCCGAATGCCGCGCCTATGCGCAGCACTGGGTCGATGTGCAGCGCGAACAGCTGAAGCGGCTGGGCATCATGGCGGACTGGGACAATCCCTATCTGACCATGCAGTTCGACAGCGAGGCGACCATTGTGGCCGAGCTGATGAAATTTGCCGAAGCGGGCAATCTCTATCGCGGGTCAAAGCCGGTGATGTGGAGCCCGGTGGAAGAAACCGCACTGGCCGAGGCCGAAGTCGAATACGAGGACATCACCAGCACGCAGATCGATGTCGCGTTCGAGATCACCGAGAGCCCGATCGAGGAACTGGTCGGCGCGCATGCGGTCATCTGGACCACGACGCCTTGGACGATCCCGGTGAACCAGGCTTTGGCCTATGGGCAGGACATTGAATACGCGCTTATCAGCTGGCCGAACGCCAAATATCTGGTGGCCCGCGAGCTCGCTACTGAGTTTATCACTCGCATAACCACCGTTCCGAGTGGACAACCGTCCGAACCATGGCCCGACGCCGATAAGTGGGATGAGAATCTCCAGATATTCAAAGGCTCCGACCTCGCCGGAACCGTCGCGCGTCACCCGATGCACCATCTCGGCGGATTCTACGCCAAGCCCCGCCCCTTCCTGCCGGGCGATTTCGTCACCACCGACAGCGGTACGGGTCTGGTCCACATGTCGCCCGATCACGGCGAGGACGATTTCCTGCTGTGCCGCAAGAATGGCATCGAACCAGTCTTCGCCGTCATGGCCGACGGGCGTTATCGCGACGACTGGGAATGGCTGGGCGCGGGCGATGTGGACGCGGACGGCAAGGAACGCCGCCGCAGCGTCATCAACAAGCCGTTCAATTCGCCCGAAGGCCCGATCTGTTCGGACCTGCGCGAAGCTGGCGGGCTGCTGTCTGCCAGCGACGACTACCAGCATTCCTATCCGCATAGCTGGCGCAGCAAGGCCAAGGTCATCTATCGCTGCACGCCGCAGTGGTTCGTGCCGATGGACAAGGACCTTGCCGGNGGCGGCACGCTGCGCAGCCGCGCCCTGCAGGCCATCGCCGACACGCGCTTCGTCCCCGAAAAGGGCCGCAACCGCATCGGTTCGATGGTCGAAGGCCGCCCCGACTGGGTGCTGTCGCGCCAGCGCGCCTGGGGCGTGCCGATCACGCTGTTCGTGAAGAACGGCACGGGCGAATATCTGCAGGATGCAGACGTGAACGCCCGCGTGATCGCTGCCGTACGCGAAGAAGGCGTCGATGCCTGGGACGAAGCGCGCAAAGCCGAATTCCTCGGTTCCGCACACAATCCCGACGATTACGAGATGGTCACCGACATTCTCGACGTCTGGTTCGATTCGGGCTGCACCCATGCCTTCGTCCTCGAATCGGGACGCTGGCCGGACATGCAGTGGCCCGCCGACCTGTATCTGGAAGGCAGCGACCAGCATCGCGGCTGGTTCCAGTCCAGCTTGCTGGAAAGCTGCGCGACGCGCGGCCGCGCGCCCTTCGACCAGATCCTGACCCACGGGTTCACCATGGCGAGCGACGGGCGCAAGATGTCCAAGAGCCTGGGCAATACCATCGACCCGCTGAAGGTGATGGAGCAGTACGGCGCCGACATCATCCGCCTGTGGGCGCTGAGCGTCGATTTCACCGAGGATCACCGCATCGGCGATGAAATCCTCAAGGGCGTGGGCGACCAGTATCGCAAGCTGCGCAATACCTTCCGCTATCTGCTGGGCGCGCTGGACGGGTTCGTGGGCGACATGGGCGATGCCGGGGAAATCCCCGAGCTGGAACGCTATGTCCTGGCCCTGCTGGCCNATCTGGACGGCAAGCTGCGCAAGGCNGTCGAGGATTACGACTTCAACGCCTATACCCGCCTGCTGGTCGATTTCTGCAACGANGACCTGTCGGCCTTCTATTTCGATATCCGCAAGGACAGCCTNTATTGCGACGGACCGGATTCGGTGCGCCGCAACGCCTATCGCACCGTGCTGGACATNNTGTTCCACGCNCTGGTCCGCTATGCCGCGCCGGTGCTGGTNTTCACNGCAGAAGANGTGTGGNGCACGCGCTATCCGGATGGCGGCAGCGTCCACCTGCTNGAATGGCCTGCTGTGCCGGGCGTCACCGCGGACGGGGCGAAGTGGGACANGCTGCGCGCCTTGCGCGAAGACGTGATGGAAGCGATCGAACCGCTGCGGCGCGAAAAGGTCATCCGGTCCGGCCTGGAAGCCGATGTCGTCGTTCCCGCCGACGCTGTGCCGGAAGGTTTCAGCGACGATGATCTGGCCGAACTGTTCATCACCGCGTCAGTGACGCGTAGCGATAGCGCGGATGTGACGGTCACACGGACATCCGAAAACAAGTGCGGGCGCTGCTGGCGCCTGCTTCCTTCCGTGACGGAAGACGGCGATCTATGCGACCGCTGCGAGCCCGTCGTCGCCCAACTGGATGCCGCCCGATGAACCCGATCATGAAGAACCGCATCATCGGCTGCGTGACGGCACTGGCCATCTTCGTGGTGGACCAGCTGACCAAGAATTATGTCACCAAGGGGCTGGGTATCGACCGTGTCGGCGATGCGATGGAAATCCTGCCCTTCTTCGACCTGCGCTTTACCCGCAATTTCGGCGTGTCGCTGGGCATGTTCGAAGCGACCAGCCCGGAAATGCGCTGGGGCCTGGTGCTGGTTACCGCGCTGATCGCCCTGGTGGTGACGGTGTGGATGATGCGCGAAAAGCTGCTGGCGGATATCCTGGCGCTGTCGCTGATCCTTGGCGGGGCGCTGGGCAATATCAAGGATCGTTACGATCTCGGCTATGTCGTCGATTTCGCCGATCTGCACTTCGGGGAATTCCGCCCCTTCCTCATTTTCAATGTAGCCGATGCGGCTATCACCATCGGTGTCGTCATCGTCCTTGCGCGTGCCTTCTTCATGGGCGACAAGGACAAGGCGGAGGTCGATGGCCTCATGAACAGCAAGGCGGCCGATGCCGCGGAGAGCAAGTGATGATCAAATTCGCCCGAATCGCCCTGATGGCCGGCCTCGGCGCCATGACCGCAGCCTGCGGCAGCGGGGGCCTTCTCGACCGCAACCGGCCCGATGAATTCGCCGTGCAGCGCCAGGCGCCGCTGGTAGTTCCGCCCGATTTCAACCTGCAGCCGCCGCAGCCCGGCGCCCCGCGCCCGAGCGAAGGCAGCGCCGCTGCCCAGACGCTGGACGTGTTGTTCGGCGGTCCGCAGGCCCGTAGCGGCGTGGAAACCAGCATGCTGGAACGCGCCGGTGCCGCCGAACCCGGCATTCGCAGCGCTGTGGGCGATCCGCAGACCGCGACCGTCGCCAAGGGCGCAGTAACCCGCGACATCATCGCCGCCCCCGAAGGCGACGGTGCAACTGCAAGCGCGGTGATACCTTCCTAAGTTTTTCGCACCGACCTCCGTCGGTGCGTCCTCGCTAGATGTGCAGCAAGCTGCACCCGCTGCGGGCGGGCAGTCGCCCTTGCCGGCCCTCCGCCGGCCCGGATCCACGCGCGAGATCTAAACGTGGCGAAAGTTTCCGAGCCAAGGGCGAGGCAAGGACGAACGCCTGGCGTTTGAGGGTCTGAAGGAAAACCCGGAGGCGCGGACGGATAATCCTGGGAGCCTCTAGGCGGCCGGGTTCTTGGCTTTCGTTTCGCTGCTCACCAGCAGCTTGTCGATCCGGCGACCGTCCATGTCGACCACTTCGAAACGCCAGCCCTGATCGGTGAAATAGTCGCCTTCGCCCGGCAGGCGCTTGAGCACATGCAGCGCGTAACCTGCCGCCGTGCCGAATTCGCGATCGTCGCCATATTCGAGGCCCAGCCGGTCGGCTAGCACATCGGCCGAGAGCGAGCCGGAGACCAGCAGGCTGCCGTCTTCCCGCTCGACCACGCCCGGACCTTCGGCACCGTCCTGATCGCTGAGGAAATTGCCGACCAGCGCGGTGAGCAGATCGACCGGAGTGACGATGCCGTCGAGATGGCCGTATTCGTCATGCACCATGGCCATCGCTATTTCGGCCTGCTGCAGCACCCGAAGCGCATCGACCGCATCGAGCTGATCGGGCACGACCTCGGTCTTGACCATCAGGGCGCGCAGATCGATCGGTTCCTTGGCGATCAGGCGCGTCAGGATATCGCGCACCTTGACCACGCCCAGCACCCTGTCGGCCGAGCCTTCCGCCACGGGCATGAGCGAATGCGGGCTGGTGTCGATCGCCGCGCGAATGGCTGCCGCGTCCGCATCGGCATCGATCCAGTCGACTTCGGTACGCGGGGTCATAAGCTCGCGTACGGGCCGCTGGGCGAGGCGCACGACGCCCTGCAACATCTGGTGCTGTTCGCTTTCGATCACCCCGCTGCGGGTGGCTTCGGCAAAGAGCATGTGCAGTTCTTCCGCCGTGACCGAGCTTTGCCCCGAGGGACGCACGCCGAGCAGGCGAATCAGCACGCCCGAGGACGCATCGAGCAGCCACACGAGCGGCGCCGCCACGCGCGCCAGGATCGCCATGGGCCGCGCCATGACCAGCGAAATGGGCACCGCCGCCCGCAGCGCGATCTGCTTGGGCACGAGCTCGCCGATGACCAGCGTGGCATAGGTGGTGATGGCGATGACCGACGCGAAGCCGATTTCCGCGGCATATTGCAGGGGCACGCCCAGCATGGCGAGCCGTTCGCCCGTGGGTCCGCCCAGGCTCGCGCCCGAATAGGCACCCGAAATGATCCCGACCAGCGTGATGCCGATCTGCACGGTCGACAGGAATTTACCCGGATCGGATGCCAGGGAGATGGCCGTGGCGGCGCCCTTGCTCCCTTTGGAGGCGGCCTGCTGGAGGCGCGATGTCTTGGCCGACACGATGGCAAGCTCGCTCATGGCGAAGACGCCGTTGAGCACGATCAGCCCGATGATGATCAGCAGGTCTGTCCAGGGAAAGGGTGTCACGCGGCAACGGCTAGCACAAAAGTGCGCCGCTGCCAGCGCCCCGCGTGAAACTTATCTGACATGGCTGTGGAACGGCTGGTGCGTTGAAAGGTTTGAGGAACAGCGACGCGGGTGGGCGCGTCCGGTACCACTCGCCCGGAGCCGCCCCAAGGGTCGGATGCCGCGCAGAAAAGGGGAAGAATAGATGAAGAACTCACGCATTCTCACAGCCAGCCTTGCAGCCGTTTCGCTGCTGACCGTCTCGGCCTGTGTCACCGATCCGAACACCGGCGAACGCAAGGTCTCGCGCACCGTGCTCGGCGGCGCCGGCGGCGCTGTTGCAGGCGGCCTGCTCGGCGGGCTCATCGGCGGCAAGACCGGCCGCATCATCGGCGCCGCAGCAGGCGGCATCGGTGGCGGCGTCATCGGCTACAAGATGGACCAGCAGATCAAGGAACTGGAAGAACAGACCGCCGGCACCGGCGTCGACGTTTCCGAAACCGATGGCGGCGAAGCCATTCTCGTCAACCTGCCCGACGGCGTCACATTCTCGACCGGCAGCTACACNATTTCGCCGGGCTTCCGCGATCTGCTCGACCGCGTGGCCGGCAGCCTGCGCCAGTATCCCAACAGCCTGATCGACGTATACGGTCACACCGACACGACGGGCTCGGCCACTACGAACCAGCGTTTGTCGGAACAGCGCGCTCAGGCCGTGGCCAACTACCTGATCTCCCAGGGCGTCAGCTCTTCGCGCGTGCGCTGGATGGGCTTCGGCGAAACCCGCCTCAAGGTCTCGACCGGCGANAATGTGAACGAACCGCTGAACCGNCGCGTCGAAATCAAGATCGTTCCGTTCGATCAGCGGGACATCGAAGCCGCGCAATCGCAGGGAATGTAATACTCCACAGCCCTTCGAGCTGTCGCAACCAACTGGGGCCGGTTTACGCCGGCCCCTTTTTCATTGTGCAGCCGCAACGCGCGTTGCGATCCGTGCCACCGCGGCGGCGTGGATGCCGGGGGCGCTGGCGAGTATGCCGAAGGCGCGGGGATCGCGTTTGTTATAGTCGAGCTTCTTCCCGAACGCATCGCTGACCGCCGCNCCTGCTTCGCGCGCGATCAGGCCCGCTGCGGCGATATCCCATTCGAAACCCCAGCGCACCGTCGCCACGAGGTCNGCTTCGTCTGCAGCGACCATCGCGATGCGCAAGGCAATNGAGTTGGGNTGANCGACCGTCACNAGATCGGCATCNGCTTTCGGCAAGACATGCGCGGGCACCCGCGACCCGGCGAATTCCTGGCGCGTGCTGGCGGCAAGCCTGTCGCCGTTGCGATAGGCGCCCTGCCCCGCCACCGCCTGCCAGGTTTCCTTGCGCGCGGGGGCGCACAAGGTGCCGATGAGCGGGCGCCCGCCACTGATCAAAGCAACGGAAACCGCCCAGCCGGTACGGCCGCGGATGAAATCGCGCGTCCCGTCGACCGGATCGACCAGCCAGATCAGATCATTGTCCAGCCGCGCTGGATCGTCGGCGGTTTCTTCCGACAGCCAGCCTGCNGACGGCAGCAGCGCCCCCAGTTCCCGCTTGAGAAAAGCGTCCACTGCGAGATCGGCTTCGCACACNGGATCGCCGGGCTTTTTCTCCCACGCATTCAGATCGTTCCCCGCCCCCGGCCAGAGGTCNTAGGCGATCCTTCCTGCTTCGGAGACGATGGATTCGAGGCGCTGACTATCGATCATGAAAGAATGCCTGCTGCCTGCACCCGAAAGCGGGCCTTTTCAAGCGCGTCCAGACATGCTTAGGGCCCTCGCAACTCACTTTCCCCAACGCATGACGCGAAGGACGACGCTCCACCATGAACATCCACGAATACCAGGCCAAGGAACTGCTCGCGAAATACGGCATCGGCATCCCTGCAGGGCATGCCGCGCTGACGGTCGAAGAGGCCGTGGAGGGTGCGAAGAAGCTGCCCGGACCGCTTTACGTCGTGAAGGCACAGATTCACGCCGGTGGCCGCGGCAAGGGCAAGTTCACCGAACTGGGTCCCGATGCGAAAGGCGGCGTACGCCTGTCGAAGAGCATCGAAGACGTGGAAGCCAATGCCAGGGAAATGCTCGGCAATACGCTGGTAACCGTACAGACGGGTGATGCCGGCAAGCAGGTCAACCGCCTCTACGTGACCGACGGCGTCGACATTGCCAGCGAATATTATCTGTCGATGCTGGTCGACCGCGCTACCGGCCGCGTTGCCATGATCGTATCCACCGAAGGCGGCATGGACATCGAAGAGGTTGCCCATTCGACGCCCGAAAAGATCACCACCATCACCATCGATCCGGCACAGGGCTTCATGCCGCATCACGGCCGGGCAATGGCCTTCGCGCTCAAGCTGACGGGCGATCTGAACAAGCAGGCGCAGAAGCTGGCGAAGCAGCTGTATACCGCCTTCATGGATCTCGACTGCGAAATGCTCGAGATCAACCCGCTCGTCGAAACCGAGGACGGCAACCTTCTGGTGCTCGACACCAAGATGAGCTTCGACGGCAACGCGCTGTTCCGCCACAAGGACGTGGAAGCGCTGCGCGATGTGACCGAGGAAGATCCCGCCGAAGTCGAAGCGAGCGAATACGACCTCGCCTACATCAAGCTGGACGGCAACATCGGCTGCATGGTGAACGGNGCNGGCCTTGCCATGGCGACNATGGACATCATCAAGCTGAACGGCGCNTTCCCGGCCAACTTCCTCGANGTCGGCGGCGGCGCCACCACCGAGAAGGTGACGGCGGCATTCAAGATCATCCTGAAGGATCCGGCGGTCGAGGGCATCCTCGTCAACATCTTCGGCGGGATCATGAAATGCGATGTGATTGCCAACGGCATCGTGCAGGCGGCCAAGGACGTGAACCTTTCCGTGCCCCTCGTCGTACGCCTAGAAGGCACCAATGTCGAAGAAGGCAAAGCCATCCTCGACAATTCTGGCCTCGCCATCGTCAGCGCCGACGATCTGGGCGACGCGGCGAAGAAGATCGTTGCCGAGGTCAAGAAGGCGGCATGATCGCCCGGCACAGATGATCTGCAGCTTTTGAAAGGCGGGCCCCGGAAACGCGGCCCGCCTTTCTATTTCCGGCGGCAGGGAACACTCGTTCGCGGCCAGCCTTATCTAAGCGAAAGCCCGTCGAACGCTCACTTGACGTTTACGTAAACGCAAGATAGGCGGGCGCCACAGTTTCCAGTCGAGAGGAAGGCAGAACCCATGAAAATCCTCGTCCCCGTCAAGCGGGTGATCGATTACAACGTCAAACCGCGCGTCAAGGCCGACGGTTCGGGCGTCGATCTTGCGAACGTCAAGATGAGCATGAACCCGTTCGACGAAATCGCCGTCGAAGAGGCGATCCGCCTGAAAGAAGCGGGCAAGGCCGAAGAGATCATCGCCGTTAGCATCGGCCCGGCAAAGGCGCAGGAAACGCTGCGCACCGCGCTGGCCATGGGCGCCGACCGCGCCATTCTGGTGCAGACCGATGACGAAGTCGAACCGCTCGCCGTTGCGAAGATCCTCAAGGCCATCGCGGACGAGGAACAGCCGGGCATCGTGATGCTGGGCAAGCAGGCGATCGACGACGATTCGAACCAGACTGGCCAGATGCTCGCGGCCCTGATGGGCCGTCCGCAGGGTACCTTCGCCAACACCGTCGAAGTCGACGGCGACAGCGTTACCGTCAAGCGCGAAGTGGATGGCGGCCTGCAGACGGTCAAGCTGACCATGCCGGCAATCGTCACCACCGACCTGCGCCTGAACGAGCCGCGCTATGCGTCGCTCCCCAACATCATGAAGGCGAAGCAGAAGCCGCTCGATACCAAGGCTCCGGCCGATTACGGTGTCGACACCGCACCGCGCCTCAAGACCACCAACGTCTCCGAACCGCCGGTTCGCCAGGCAGGCGAAAAGGTCGAGGACGTCGACGCGCTGGTCGCCAAGATCAAAGCCCTCGGCATTGCATAAGCCAGACAGACGAGAAGGACGACAGATATGAAAACCCTCGTTTGGGTCGAACACGACAACAAGAGCCTCGCCGATGCGACGCTCGCCGCCGTAACCGCTGCCGGCAAGCTGGGTGAAGTCCACCTGCTGGTCGCAGGCTCGGGCTGCCGCGCGGTCGCCGACGAAGCCGCCAAGATCGAAGGCGTGGGCAAGGTCCACGTCGCTGACGATGCGGCCTACGAGCATGCGCTGCCGGAAAACGTCGCGCCGCTGGTGGCCGATCTGATGGGCCATCACGATGCGTTCGTGGCGCCTGCAACAACCACTGGCAAGAACATCGCCCCGCGTGTCGCCGCGCTGCTCGACGTGATGCAGATTTCGGACATCCTTTCGGTCGAAGGCGACAGGACCTTCACCCGCCCGATCTATGCGGGGAACGCGATCGCGACCGTCGAATCATCCGACGAGAAGCTGGTGATCACCGTGCGCGGTACGGCCTTCGAAAAGGCCGCTGCCGAAGGCGGCTCGGCAAGTGTCGAAGAGGTTTCGGGACCCACCGATGCCGGTCTTTCGACCTTCGTCAGCGAAGAAATCGCCGAAAGCGATCGTCCCGAACTGACGAGCGCCAAGGTCATCGTTTCGGGCGGCCGTGCGCTGAAGGATTCCGAAACCTTCGAACAGATCATCACCCCGCTCGCCGACAAGCTCGGTGCGGGGATCGGTGCCAGCCGCGCAGCCGTCGATGCAGGCTACGTTCCGAACGATTACCAGGTTGGCCAGACCGGCAAGATCGTCGCGCCGGAAGTCTATATCGCCATCGGCATTTCAGGAGCGATCCAGCACCTTGCGGGCATGAAGGATTCCAAGACCATCATCGCCATCAACAAGGACGAGGACGCTCCGATCTTCCAGGTCGCGGACATCGGCCTGGTGGCCGACCTGTTCAAGGCGGTGCCGGAGCTTACCGAAAAGCTTTGATTGAATTGACATAATCATTTTGTACCCTCCCGCGGCGCATTGCTGCGGGAGGGTCTTTTGTATTATCGCATTTCGAAATTGCCAATCTGTATGGCCATGGCCGCCGCAAGTCACACTGCGTTAGCCAGCAATGACAAGAGTATCGTTCTCGAACCATCGTCGAACTGGCATCTCGATTATGCTGATGAACGCTGCGCGATCGGCCGTTCTTTTGGTAGTGGTGACGAAAAGACGGTAGCATTCTTCCAGCAAGCCGAACCTTCCGACAGCCTGCATTGGGTCGTAGGCGGCTGGGTAGCGGATCGGATCGACACCAAATTTGAAGTGCAGTTTGGCCCCGGCTTCGAACAGTATGAAATGCGATCACCGATGGGCCTGAAAGTCGATGACTTCGGTACAGCGGTCCGCGGAACCGGTTTCAAGAAATTTGAGCCGGAAAACGATTTACACAGCGACGCTTCGGTTGCCGAGCCTGTGGGCTTGCCGCAGCTAAACCCGGATGAAGGGAGCTCTATCGAATGGGTGGAGTTCGTGCGGGGTGATCGCAGTTATCGGTTGCGGTTAGGCAATCTGGAGCCGGTTTATAAGGCTATGAATGCCTGTATGACCAATCTGGTAACATCCTGGGGAGCCGATCCGGATATACTGCGCCAACGGCGCACACCGCCTCAATTGATCAACCCTGATGATGTTAGGAAGGCAATACAGAGCCATTACCCTTCAACGGCAAGCGCACTAGGAGCGCAGGCCGATCTGCAGATCCGTGCAATGGTCGAGGCCGACGGAACGGTCAGCAAATGTCATATTACCGGGCTGACCAAGGCAGACCGGTTCGACAGCGACGCATGTGTCGTTCTGTTGCAGGATGCGCGGTTCGAACCTGCCAGAGATCTGGAAGGGCGGCCCCTGGCTTCCTTTTATATGCAGCGAATACACTATCGAATGCGTCGCTAAGGCTCAGAATATCGCCTCGAGTGCATGGATCGTCACGCCGACTAATCCGCCCACCATCGTACCGTTTATGCGGATGAACTGGAGGTCGCGGCCCACGGCGCCCTCTACCCGGTCGGTGATCGTCCGGGCGTCCCAGCGGCGGACGGTTTCCGATACCAGCCGCACGATCTGGTCGCCATAGCGGGTGGCGACACCGACCGCGGTACGGCGGGCGAAGCGGTTTACCTGGCGTTGCAGCCGCGCGTCGTCGCGCAGGGCGGCGCCCAGTTCGCCCAGCGTCTCACCGAGATAACCCCCGCCCGGTCCATTCGAATTG
>FUFK010045593.1_pt1 | contig 18620 bp, 12 predicted proteins | sample 1021851 | NCBI WGS metagenome assembly FUFK01 (sample SAMEA51879418, study PRJEB19060) | metagenome
ATGAGTAACGAAACACAAACTGATAAATTAAATTGCTCTTTCTGTGGAAAGGTTCAAGATGAGGTAAAAAAATTAATTGCTGGACCGAGTGTATATATTTGTAATGAGTGTGTAGATCTTTGTAATGACATTATTGAAGAAGAAATTAAAAATGATGAAGAGTCACCATATGATCAATCTCTATCACCTCTTGAGATATACAACCAACTTGACGAATATGTTATTGGTCAAGAAAAAGCAAAAAAGGTTTTATCAGTAGCTGTATATAATCATTATAAGAGATTAAGAAAAGGAAAATCTAAAGATAATGTTGAGCTTCAAAAAAGTAATGTCCTCCTTTTAGGGCCAACAGGAAGTGGTAAAACATTATTAGCTCAAACTTTAGCAAAAATACTTAATGTTCCGTTTACTATTGCAGATGCTACTACATTGACTGAAGCTGGTTATGTTGGCGAGGACGTTGAGAATATTATTCAAAAACTACTTCAAAAAGCTGACTACGATCCAGAAAAAGCTGAGTTAGGAATTGTTTACATAGATGAGATAGATAAAATTGCAAGAAAATCCGATAATCCATCCATTACAAGAGATGTTTCAGGGGAAGGTGTTCAGCAAGCTCTTCTTAANTTAATAGAAGGAACTGTGGCATCAATTCCTCCTCAAGGTGGAAGAAAACATCCTCAGCAAGAGTTTATTCAAATCAACACATCTAATATTCTATTTATTTGTGGTGGGGCTTTTTCTGGCCTTAACAAAGTTATAGAGCAAAGAACAAATAAAACAGGCATTGGTTTTAGNGCTGATGTAGACACCCAATCAAATGTAAGTAAGATAGGAAAAAATATTGATGATCTTGAGCCAGAGGATCTTGTAAAATATGGCCTAATTCCAGAATTTGTTGGCAGGTTGCCAGTAATATCCAATCTTCATGAACTTGATGAAGATGCTCTTGTAAGAATTCTTAAAGAACCCAAAAATGCTTTGGTTAATCAGTATAGTCACTTATTTGAAATTGATGATGTTGAATTATCCTTCCGAGATGAAGCACTTAAAGAAATTGCAAAACAAGCCATTAAAAGAAAAACAGGTGCAAGAGGACTACGTTCAATTATGGAAGATATATTAATGGATACTATGTTTGATCTACCTAATGATGACCTGGAGAAAGTTATTATTGACGAAAAAGCAGTCCTTAATAGATCTGAACCAATTAAATTATTAAAAACTAAGTCAAAAAAAACCTCTTCAGGTAATTGATATTTACTTAATTATCCCTATATTTAATCTATGAGTAAGATTAAATCCGATTTGCCTTTAATACCCCTAAGAGATGTTGTAGTTTTCCCTGGAATAGTAACAACACTTTTTGTTGGAAGAGCAAAGTCTGTTGAAGCTTTAAATATTGCTATGACTTCCAACAAGAAATTGGTATTAGTAAGTCAAAAAGATGCAGGCAATGAAGATCCTAAAGTTGAAGATATTTATCAATATGCTTCCATAAGTAACTTATTGCAACTAATCAAACTTCCTGATGGCACTATGAAAGTCCTAGTAGAAGGTTATAAAAGGTGTTCTATAGATAAGATTATTGAAAAAGATTCATATACTATTGCAAGAGTTACTGAAGAGGATGATCTTCCTTTAAAAGAAAATGAGTCTAAGAATTTAGTTAGATTAATTAAAGCAAAATTCGAAGACTACATTAGTGTTACAAAAAGAATTCCTCCTGAAATAGTTTCAACAGTAGATTCATTAGATGAATTATCAAGATTAATGGATACAATTACTGGACATCTTCCAATTGAAACCTCAAAGAAACAAGAAATTCTAGAAACAGTTGATCTTAAAGAAAGAGCTGAAAAAGTTTTAACTTTTATAGAATCTCAGCTAGATGTAGTTGATGTTGAAAAAAAGGTTCGAGACAGAGTCAAAAAGCAAATGGAAAAATCTCAAAGAGAGTACTATCTCAATGAGCAAATTAAAGCTGCGCAAAAAGAACTTGGTGAAATAGGTGAAGAGGGCGATGAGCTAGATAATCTTGAGAAAAAAATTCATGAAGTAGGCATGACAAAAGAAGCCTTAAAAAAAGCAAAGAGTGAGCTAGCAAAATTTAAACATATGGCACCATCATCAGCTGAGGCTTCAGTTGTAAGAACTTATCTAGATTGTCTTGTAGATGTACCATGGAAAAAGAAGTCTAAGGTTAAAACAGATGTAAAAGCTTCGATGGAAATTCTTGAAGAAGATCACTATGGACTTGAAGAGGTTAAAGAAAGAATAGTTGAGTATCTAGCTGTTCAAAAAAGAGTCAAGTCAATGAAAGCTCCTGTTTTATGTCTTGTTGGTCCTCCAGGCGTAGGAAAAACATCATTAGGTGAATCTATTGCTAGGGCTACTAATAGAAAGTTTGTAAGAATGTCACTTGGTGGTGTGAGAGACGAATCTGAAATTAGGGGACATAGAAGAACTTATATTGGCTCAATGCCGGGAAAAATTATTCAAAAACTTTCAAAAGTTGGGGTAAAAAATCCATTATTTCTTTTAGATGAAATTGATAAAATTGGAATGGATCATAGAGGAGACCCAGCATCTGCTTTNTTGGAGGTNCTTGATCCAGAACAAAATAACACCTTCAGTGATCACTATCTTGAGGTTGACTATGACTTATCAGAAGTTATGTTTGTTTGCACAGCCAATAGCTTAAATATTCCAACNCCTCTTTTAGACAGAATGGAAATTATCAGAATTCCTGGTTACATAGAGGATGAAAAAATTAATATTGCTGAAAAGTATTTATTGCCTAAGCAAATGAAACGAAACGGATTAGAGGATGAAGAGATTAAGTTAAACAAAAATGTAATTCTTTCATTGATTAGATACTATACTCGAGAGGCTGGTGTTAGAGGTCTTGAAAGACAAATAGCAAGAATTTTGAGAAAGGTTGTTAAAGAGAGATTGGTAGATAGTTCTACTAAACAAAAACCTACGTCTATTTCATCTAAAAATCTTCAAAAATATTCTGGAGTCAAGAAATTTAAATATGGAGTCGCAGAAAAGGATAATGCTGTGGGACAAGTTACTGGTTTAGCTTGGACAGAAGTAGGAGGCGAACTGCTTACGATTGAAGCTTCAAATATTGATGGTAAAGGAAGAGTTATTAAAACTGGCTCTTTGGGTGATGTAATGCAGGAATCAATACAAGCTGCTTTAACGGTAGTCCGCTCAAGGGCAGAGTCTCTTGGGATTCAACCAAATTTTTATGAAAAATATGATGTACACATACATGTGCCAGAAGGAGCAACTCCTAAAGATGGTCCAAGTGCTGGTGGTGCAATGGCTATCTCTTTAATTTCAATCTTTACAGGTATTCCAGTGAGAGCAGATACCGCAATGACAGGAGAAATAACATTAAGAGGCCAAATATTAAAAATTGGTGGATTAAAAGAAAAATTACTTGCNGCAAAAAGAGGCGGAATTAAAAATGTCATTATTCCTAAGGAGAATGAACCTGATCTTCAAGAAATTCCTAAACAAATTACTAAATCACTTAACATCATTCCAGTTGAATGGATTGATGAAGTNATNTCAGCTGCTTTAGTTGAGGAGCCAACTCCAAATACAAAAAAAATTAAGGGTCAAAAATCTAAAACTTCTAGGAAATCTGAGACTAAACAAGCACACTAAAACCCTTTATTTACTTGACTTTTAGCTATAAAAAGCTTTTCATAGAGGTATATTTATTAAATAAATTATCACAGAGGAGTAAATAAATATGAATAAATCAGATTTAGTTGATGCAGTTGCAGGAAGTGCAGATATGTCAAAAGCTGAAGCAGGTCGAGCTGTAGATGCTGTGTTAGATGGTATATCCGGTGCTTTAGGTAGAGGAGATTCAGTAGCGCTTGTAGGTTTTGGAACATTTTCAGTAAGACATAGAGCTGCTAGAGAAGGAAGAAATCCACAAACTGGTGCAGCAATGCATATTCCAGCATCTAAAGTCCCAGGCTTTAAAGCAGGTAAAGGTTTAAAAGATATGGTAAAAAATAGCTAAAATATTTTTTACTTTAAAAAGGGTGCTTATGCACCCTTTTTTTATTCTATAATATCGGCACTATGATGGATTCATTAAGAAACTTTTTATCAGGACCAGCAGGAATACTTGTAATACTGTTACTTGGTCTTCCTTTTGTTTTTTTAGGAACAGGTTCCCTTGGAACAGGATTTACAGGATCTTTTGGAAGTATAAATGGCGAAGATGTTACTGAAACAGATGTTGCATTGGCGTCTAGTTCTGCTGTTCAAAGGTTCCAAAGCATATATGGTGAAGACTTTGATTTTAATTTACTAGATGAGGATTTTAAAAATCAAAGTATCAAACAAGAACTAATACTACAAAAAGTTTTACTAGCAGAAGCAAGATCATTAGGATTCATCAATGAGTCAACAAGAAATGAAACTAAAAAAGAGATTGTTCAAAGCCCCATTTTTCAAATTGAAGGAATTTTTGACGAAGGAGTGTATGAGGCACAAGTAAATTCTAATGGTTTTACAAAAGAAGGTTATATAGACGTAATGACAGATTTTACTGCATCAGATTTGTACAGAGGCTCTCTTAATACTGTCAGCTTTGTAACAGAAAAAGAATTGCAAACTTTAGCAGAGCTATTTGAAAAATCATCAGATTTAAATTTTATTAAAATTGATTTCGCTAGTCTTGAAGATGCAATCACCAACACTTCATCAGAACTATTAGATTATTATAATGAGAACGAAATACTTTTTTATTCTGACGAAAAAAGAAGTTTTGAATATATTACATTATTGCAATCTGACTATGCAGACTCAGTTCAAGTTCCCGATGATTACCTTACTAACTCATATAATCAATATCTAACAAATTTTGAAAATAGCGCACAAATAAGAATATCTCATATCATGATTGAAAAGATTAACTATGATTCAAGAGATGAAGCTTTAGCTTCAATTGAAAATGTGCAAAATCTCCTAAATGAAGGCAATGAGTTTTCTAGCGTTGCTAAAGATTACAGTGAGGATATTGTTACCAAAGATGTTGGTGGCGATTTAGAGTATTTTGAAAAAGATATTTTTCCTCCCCAATTTGATGAAGCATTATCAAATCTGGAGCTAAATGAAATTAGTGGCATAGTAGAACTCGATGAAACTTTTCATATCTTAAAAGTTACTGAAAAAACATTTCAAGAGCCAATGACAGAAGATGAGGTTAAAGAAAACCTCATAAATGAGTTAATTGAAACTGAATCTTTTGCATTAATGCAAGACGATTTAGATGAAACTGAAAATTTAATTATAGAAAATAGTTCGCTTAAAGATATTTCTGAAGTTCTTAATAAAAAAATTAATAGCACAAACCTCTATTCAACCCTTACTTATGATTTTGACTTAACAGATCCTGAAATTAAAGATTATCTATTTTCTTCAGAAGCTAATATTGATAAACCTTATGCAATTGAATTATCTGATAGAGTAATAATTATGTCAGTAAATATGATTAAAGAACCTGAACTTCAAAATTATGATTCTGTGGAAGTTGAGGTGAACAAAAAGCTCTCTAATCTCAAAGCAATAGAAAAAATTAGTCTATTAAGTGATGAATTAAATCTAATTGAAAATTTAGACGATAAACAAAAATTTATTGATACTTATACTTATGTTACAAAGGAATCTTTTGTTGGTGTTAAAAGATATTCATCACTTATGCCAAGAGAAATCTTAACAGAAGTATTTAATAGCAAAAGTGGGTCTGAGATTACAGTCACTGCAAGCAACGGAGATAAATATATAATTGATATTACTAAATTCAATCCTCCAGATGATTCAGAAATCGAAGATATATTAAATGAATATACTTCCTTTAGTGAGAATGTTTTAATGACAAAAATGTCCCAAATAATTAATGAAGATGTTTTTGACAAAGCCAGGGTAAATTTGAGCAATCTGGCTCTATAAGGATTTTATTATGACTAAGAAAATAAACATACTGTCTATAACCTTAATATTTTTAATTGGATGTTCAGAGAATATTTCACCAGTCGATTCTGGTCTTGAGCAACAAATATACCATCATGGAAATGGCTCTGAGCCTCAAGGAATAGACCCACACATTGTCACGGGCGTTCCTGAACATCATATTCTTATTAGCTTATGCGAAGGCTTAACTATTCCAAATCCAAACCCTACAGGTTCTGATGGATATATTCCTGGAACTGCAGAATCATGGACTATTAGTGATGACGGAAAGGAATATATTTTTAAATTGAATAAAAATGCAAAATGGTCGAATGGTGACCCTGTTACCGCTGATGATTTTGTTTGGTCATGGAAAAGAATTCTTACTGCTAGTCTTGGCTCGCAATATCCTGACATGCTTTATTATTTAGTAGGTGCCTATGAGTATCATAATGGAGAAATAGACAATTTTGATGAAGTAGGCGTAAAGGCGCTTGACTCACATACATTAAAAGTTAATTTAAAAAATCCAACACCTTTCTTCATTGGTCTTTTAAGTCATTACAGCACATGGCCTGTTCATAAAGAAACTGTTTTAAAGCATGGCGATATTGATGATAGGAATGGAGAATGGACAAGACCAGGCAACTTTGTATGCAATGGTCCTTTTCAACTTAAAACATGGGAGCTAAATAATAAGATTGTTGTTGAAAAGAATCCTCATTACTATGACGCATCGATGGTACGCCTTAATGAAATTCACTATTATCCGGTTTCAAATGTAATGACAGAAGACAGAATGTTTAGGGCTGGACAATTACATTTGACTTCAAGCATGCCAACTCAAAAATGTCCAATTTATATAGAAGAAAAAAATCCAAATTTAAAGATTGATCCATACATGGGAACATATTTTTATAGGATTAATACTGAAAATGAGACGCTGAGTGATGTAAGAGTAAGAAAAGCATTAGCATATTCAATTGATAGACAGCTTTTAGTTGATAAGGTAACTCAGTGCGGTCAAATCCCTGCATATTCTTTTACGCCTCCTGGTTCAAATGGCTATCAACCATCAACTGAAATACCATATGATCCTGTTCTAGCAAAACAATTATTAGCTGAGGCTGGATACTCTTCAGATAATCCATTCCCTAAATTAGAAATTCTTTTTAACACTAATGAGGGTCATCGAAAGGTTGCCTTAGCAATTCAGCAAATGTGGCAAAATGAACTCGGTATTGAAGTGGAACTTGTTAATCAAGATTGGAAAGTCTATTTAAGTAGGGAAATGGTAGGAGATTTCCAAATATCAAGAGCTGGCTGGATAGGAGATTATGAAGATCCAAATACTTTCCTAGATTTAATGAGGCCAAACAGGGGAAATAATAAAACTGGTTGGGAGAATATGGATTTTGATGCATTGGTTGAAGAGGCAAATACAATTAACGATCAAGACAAAAGATATGAGTTGCTTAATGAAGCAGAGAAAATATTAATTGATAATATGCCAATAATTCCTCTATATACGTATGTAAGGGTTTATCAATTATCTCCAGACGTTAAGGGATTTAATCCACATATTCTTGATCACCATCATCCTAAATTTATTTATTTAGAAAGAGATTAATTTCGCATGATAGCGATTTTCTTTAGAAGAATTTTAGTTGCAATTCCTGTTTTGTTAGCAGTCGCTAGTATCACTTTTTTNNTAATAAAGATTGCTCCTGGTGGTCCGTTTGATGCAGATAAGGCTGTCTCGCCTCAAGTGCTTAAAAATTTAAATGAGGCATATAATTTAGATGCATCTAATTGGGAGCAGTATGTTGATTATATGTCTGGTTTACTCAGAGGCGATTTAGGACCATCTTTTAGGTTTCCAGGACGTTCTGTAACTGAGATGATTGCAACTGGATTGCCAGTAACATTTGAGTTAGCTTTTTATGCAATTTTAATTGCTCTTGTTATGGGTATATTTTCTGGAGTTTTAGCTGCCCTAAAAAGAAATACTTTTCTTGATTTTATTCCAATGGCAGTAGCAATGATTGGAATATGTGTCCCAACTTTTCTGATGGGGCCTTTATTAGTTCTNATATTTGGAATAAATCTTGAGATACTTCCAGTTTCAGGTTGGGGGCAATTACCTGGCGATAAAATTTTGCCATCGTTAACCTTGGGATTTGCCTATGCTGCATATATTGCCCGATTAAGCAGAGGCGGCATGCTAGAAGTTCTTAATCAAGATTTCATTAGAACAGCCAGAGCAAAAGGGCTAACTGAAAGAATGGTTGTTATTAAACATGCAATGCAAGGTGGATTAATTCCTGTTGTTTCTTTTTTAGGACCAGCAATTGCAGGGCTATTAGCAGGATCATTTGTAGTTGAAACCATTTTTCAAATACCAGGACTTGGAAGATTTTATGTTGAAGCTGCTTTCAATAGAGATTACACAATGATTTTAGGGACAACAATATTTTTCTCTGCAATGATTGTATTTTTTAATTTGATGTCTGATTTAGCGGCACTTTGGTTAAATCCTAGATCTAGAGATGCATCATGAATAACTCTTTATGGTCTGATGCTTTATATAGACTCTCTAGAAATAGAGCAGCAATGTTTGGTGGATTTATATTAATTTTACTCATAATTTGTGCTGCTCTTGCACCATGGATTGCCCCTTATTCTTACTCATATCAAAATCTAAGTTTGGGTGCTAGTCCGCCTTCTGCAGACCACTTATTAGGAACTGATGTTTTAGGTAGAGATCTATTGAGTAGGATACTATATGGAGCAAGAATTTCATTGTTGGTCGGTTTTGTTGCTACAGGAGTTGCTTTAATTATAGGAGTCTCGTGGGGAATTATTGCAGGATATATTGGCGGAAGAGTTGATTCAATTATGATGAGGATCGTGGATATCTTATATGGACTCCCATTTATTATTTTTATAATTTTATTAATGGTTATTTTTGGAAGAAATTTATGGTTGTTATTTGGTGCAATTGGGGCCGTAGAGTGGCTTACAATGGCAAGGATTGTTAGAGGACAAGTTATAGGATTAAAAAATCAAGAATTTGTAATGGCAGCAAAAGCTATGGGTGTGTCTAATATATCAATGTTTAGAAGACATTTGCTTCCCAACATATTAGGACCAATTGCGGTTTATGCAACATTAACCATCCCTCAAGTAATGCTCTTGGAGGGTTTTTTGAGTTTTCTTGGATTAGGAATACAACCACCTATGAGTAGTTGGGGAACCTTAATCAAAGATGGAGTTGAATCGATGGAAGAATTTAGTTGGCTACTTATTTATCCAGGGATAACATTTACCATTACTTTATTTGCTTTAAATTTCTTTGGCGATGGCCTTAGAGATGCTCTCGATCCAAAAACATCTGATAATTAAAAAGCTCGAATAGCAATTTTAATTATTTGTCCTGGCATTAAGGTTGGCTCATTAAAATTATTAATCTCTTCTATACTTTTTATAGAAACATCAAATAATTCAGATATTTTATATAAATTGTCACCTTGTTTAATTGAGTAAAGAATTGTTCTTTTTTTTGATTCTATATTTCTATGAATATTTTTATTTCCAATTGAAAGTTGTTGTCCAAGTTGAAGATATTCATTCTCATTAAGTGAATTCATTCTTGCAAGATCGCGAACATCTAAATTATATTTTTTTGCTATTCCCCATAAAGTATCTCCCTCAGAAACAATATACATTTCATAAGGTATGAAACTATTTGATTTACTTTTACCTAATGGAATCAACAAAGTATCATTTATTGATAGAAGGTTACTATTTAAATAATTTATTTCCTTAATAATTTTGACTTCGGTATCATATTTTACTGATAGATCCCATAGGTTATCTCCTCTTTTAACAACATGAGAAATCCAATTTATATCATTAGTTTTATTAAATGGATTTGTCTCACTTGTAAATAAGAAGTACTTCTCCTTAGGAATATAAAAAACACTTTCATCTTTTGGAGCGGATGCCCATTTAGTGTATCCAGCATTTAGTTTATATAAAAGCTCAGGTTTAATGTCTAAAAATTCACTTAAAGCTAATATTTCTACTTGACCTGGGATATTTATTTTTTCTACAACTGTATCATATGGAATGTATGGCATCTTTAGCCCATATCTTTCTGAATTAAGAATTAATTCTCTTAAAGCTATATATTTAGGAACATAATTTTTAGTTTGAGATGGAAGATTGAGTGACCAAAAATCTGTTTCCTCTCCACGCCTTTTATTTTGATTAATTCTTCTATCAACAATTGATGGCCCAGCATTATAAGATGCAATTGTAAGGTATATATCTTTGTTAAATCTTTCATATAAATATTTTAAATATCCAACAGCTGCTTCAGTTGACTTATATGGATCATGCCTATCTTCATACCACCATGATTTATTAAGTTCATAAAGCCTTCCTGTTCTTGGCATAAATTGCCAAATACCAACAGCGCCAGATGATGAAATTGAAAAAGGATCATAGTTACTTTCTATGTAAGGAAGGATAGCTAATTCTATAGGCAAATTATTTTTTTCTAATTCATTTACAACAAAATATATAAAGTAATATGAATCGTTCAAGTATTCTTCAAATTTATCAAGATCTTTTAAGTGCATATTCATATATGACATGACTTGATCGTTAATAACCAAATCATCATCTGTATTGTTATGATTTTTGATATAAGACCAGATACTTCTGTCTTCAGCATTTTTATGAAGAGTATCCTTAAAAGAATCCAGATTTTTCTCTTTAGCAGATGTTTCTAATTTATTAATTTCAACTTGCTGACATCCAACAAGAAACAATAATATAAAAAATGTTCTTAGAAATTGTCTTTCCATTTTCTTAATGCTGTAAATATTTCTAACTCATCATCTATGATATCGAATTTCTCAATTACTTTATTTTTTATATCAATATCATGACACCGTAAAAATGGATTTATTTTTAGTTCTTTATTTAAATTAGTTGGAAGAGAAGGTATACCTGAGGAAGTTAACTTTTCAATATTGTTAAATTCATATATAAGATCTTTATTATCCTTATCAACTTCTAGTGCAAATTTTAAATTAGAAAGAGTGTATTCATGACCACTAAAAACTTTTGTTTCTTTTGGATAATTTGAAATTTTCTTTAATGACCAAAACATCTGTTCAAATGTACCCTCAAAAACACGACCACATCCACCAGCAAACAGAGTATCTCCACAAAAAAGTATTGGGTCTTTATCATTGAATGAATAAAAAGCAAGATGATCTAAGGTATGACCAGGAATCTCAATAACCTCAAAATCAATACCTATTATTGAAAATTTATCTGATTCCTTAACTATATTGTTTATTCCTTCAATTTTTTCAGGTCCATATACTTCAAGATTCATTTTATTGGTTAGATCAAGAAGTCCATTAGTATGATCGTAATGATGATGAGTTATTAAAACTCCTTTCAAATTAATCTTATTAGTATCAATAAGATTAAGAATTTCTTTTGATTCTCCTGGATCAACAACTATTGACCCTTCATTAGTTGATACTAACCAAATATAATTATCTGTATATGCTTTTATCGGCTCTACACTTAACATATGCAAATTCTAGTTTAAATTTATGAAAACAGTAAATATTTATACAGATGGTGCGTGCAGAGGAAATCCTGGAGATGGGGGATGGGGTGTGCTTATTGAATATGAAAATATTTCAAAAGAATATTTCGGTGGTGAAAAAAATACAACTAATAATAAAATGGAGTTAAAGGCTGCTATTCATGGTTTAAGTGTTTTAAAAGAATCTTGCGACGTAAATATTACTACTGATTCTAAATATGTAATGGATGGAATTACTTCCTGGATAGAAAATTGGAAAAAAAATAATTGGAAAAATGCATCAAAAAAAGATGTTAAAAATAAAGATCTCTGGATTGAATTGGATAAATTAACAACCAAACACAATGTAAAATGGAATTGGGTAAAAGGTCATTCCGGTCATGAAAAAAACGAAATAGCAGATGCACTTGCTAATAAAGGAATAGATAATTTATAAAGATGGCAAAAAAATACATCGTTTTAGACACTGAAACTACTGGGCTTGAGGTAAAGCAAGGCCATCGTGTTATTGAAATTGGNGCTGTTCTTTTAAATGACCGAAAAAAATCAGAAGAACATTTTCACAGNTACTTAAATCCTTCAAGATTAATTGACGAAGAGGCATCAAAAGTCCATGGTATTACTAATTCTGATCTAGAAGATAAACCTTTTTTTGATGAAATCGCTGAAGAGTTTGTAAATTTTATTGAAGGCTCAACTCTAGTTATACACAATGCTCCTTTTGATCTTGGATTTTTAAATAATGAATTGCAGCTTGCCTCAACTAATTACCCAAGCATTGAAGAAATATGTGAAGTAGAAGACTCATTAATAATTGCACGAGATAAATTTCCAGGACAAAGAAATTCCTTAGATGCTTTAGCAAGCAGATATAACGTATCTGGTTATGACAGAACATTTCATGGCGCTTTACTCGATGCCAACATTTTGGCAGATGTATACATGCAACTAACTGGCGGNCAAAGTAAATTTGAATTTATATCGAATGGAAACTCTTTATCTGANCAANATAAAGNCTCCNAAAATCTTATTATTGACCAAATTGATGNCTTGCCTTCGATTAGTGCCTCANAATCAGATCTNAANGAGCATGAAAAAAGNATNAGTGAAATTGAAAAAAAATATTCTAANAAAACAATATGGAGAAATTTTTAATGAAAGCTATTGTTACAAGATTTGCTCCAAGCCCAACTGGCACTCTCCACATTGGAGGTGTGAGGACCGCATTATTCAATTATGTCTATGCAAAACAAAATAATGGAAAATTTTTAATAAGGATTGAAGATACTGATACTGAAAGATCAACTAAAGAATATGAAAAAAATATACTTGATAATCTTACATCGATTGGGCTTGAGCCTGATGAAGATCCAATCAATCAATCTGAAAGAAATGAGATATATTTGAAAGCTGCTGAAAAAATATTGCAGTCTGGCAACGCATATTGGTGTGATTGCTCTCAAGAGGAACTTGAAGAAATGAGGAAGGCACAAATTGCAACTGGCAAAAAACCAATGTATGACGGTAGAAGTAGAAATCTTGGATTAGAAAGATCTGATAAGACTGTTTTAAGGTTAGCAACTCCTGAAAATGGTGAAATTATAGTAAAAGACTTAATAAGGGGAGAAATTAAATTTAATAATAATGAGTTGGATGATCTTATATTGCTAAGAAGTGATGGTTCTCCAACATATCATTTATGCAACGTTGTTGATGATTATGAACAAAAGGTCACAACTGTGATCAGAGGAGAAGATCATATTAGCAACACTCCAAGACAAATTCATATTCAAAATGCTTTAGGTTATCCTGAATTAGAGTATGCTCATTTACCTCTGGTGCTTGGAACTGATAAAAAAAGACTCTCTAAAAGAAATGCTGCTACAAGTCTAGAAGAATATCGTGAGAAGGGATATCTTGATTCAGCAATCTTAAATACTTTAGCCAGATTAGGATGGTCTCAGGGTGAAAATGATGTTTTTTATATGAATGATCTTATAAAGGAATTTAATATAAAAGATGTTCAGAAAGCTGGTGCAATTTTTGACATTACAAAATTAGATTGGTTGAATTCTCAACATCTTGCAAATTTGTCACTAGAAAGTTTTAAAGAACAATTACAACCATTTTTAAAAGCATTGGAAATTGATATTGAAGATCATGAAAATTCTGATCAACTGATTGAAGCTATGAGGACATCTGATAATACCTTTTCAGGAATAGCAAAGTCATTGATACCTTACTATAAAGATATTAATGAATATGATGAAAAAGCTATAGAAAAATTTATATCTGATAAATCAATACTGGAAGAACTAAAAGTATTGTTAAATGGATTGGATGACTGGAATCAAGACAACATTGATAACGTTCTTAAAAACTATCAATCAGAAAAAGGATTATCAGTTCCCGCCGTAAATCAACCTATAAGAATATCTTTGACAGGATCAACCAAATCTCCAGGTCTTGGATTGACCTTGTTTTTATTTGGTAAAAATAAGTCTTTGGAGCGTATATCATACTTGCTTAGCTATTTAAGTTAATTTTTTTAGATTTAAAAAATAGCCATAAAAGTAGACATACAAACCATCAAATGCCTATAATAATTGCATAAAACGCGTTTTTTTAAGGGGATATCTATGAAAAACATAAAATTATTACTTTCGCTTATGCTTTTAATGCCTTTCGCATTATTAGCTCAAGACAGTTCAGACAGTGATGTTGAAGAAGTTGTGGTTGTTGGTTCTCAAATAAAGGGAGCTAAAATTACAGGAGTTCTTCCAGTATCTATNATTAGTGCTGAAGATGTCGATGCTCTTGGTATTGATTCGGGTGATGAATTACTTGAAAATTTAGTTGAGCAAGGAAATAACTTTTTTAACGAATCAGAAGAAACATCTGGTGGTGTTAATGCTGCCAGGGGTGACGTTGGAGCATATAATTTAAGAAACATGGGTGTAGGTAATACCCTTGTACTTCTTAATGGTAGAAGATTAGTCAATAACGCCGGTTATCAAACTGAGCTTATTGGTGAGGACTATATTCCTACTATGACAGTAAACTCACAGGCTATACCAGTTCTCAACTTAGATAGAGTTGAAGTCTTAAGAGACGGAGCTTCTGCTATTTATGGTGCTGATGCTGTTGCTGGTGTTGTTAACAATGTTCTNGACACAGATTACGTTGGAATGGAATTCAGAGTGAGATCATCCAAATTTAAAAACTTTGACCCAGGTGCTGGTGATAGATTGAACTTTAAATGGGGAATGGATTTTAATGGAGGCGCNTCTAATATAAGTATTTCTTATGATTACTATCAAAGAGATAGACTTCCTGCAACTGAAGATCCAAGATGGTCACGATGTGATTACAGACAAGATGTAAGTTCTGAAAATGAAGATTTTAGAGGAGATAGAAATTTAAGAAATTGTTACTCTTACAGATACATGCAGCTAGACAGATCAGGAACAGATTTTTTCACCGATAGTAGAGGTGAAACCCAAATAATTCCAGAAATTGCTATAGATGCTCTTACAGGAACACCTGTTACAACTTGTAATGGTGGTTCAGATACTATTAGTACTGGTTATGGAACTTGTTTACACCCTGATACGTCTGGTTCAGGATANTATCAAAATGTTAATTTACTNAGAGACGCAAGAGGTGAATTAGAACGACATAACTTATTTATGTTTGTTAATCATGAAATGAANAGTGGTAATGAAATGTATCTTGAGCTTGGAAGATANAGTTCTGATTATCAAAAAAATAAAGAATCTGGTGGTATATTTTCTGTTCAAAAATTCTTTATTGATCAAAACTATTGGGCGCAACAAATAGAAGATGCTACAGGAGCAGACGTAAACAGAAGATGGTTTGTTGACGGATGGCGTCCAAGTACTGTTCAAAGAAAAGTTGATAACCAAAAAGATACATACAGAATGGTTCTTGGTTTTAGAGGAGAATTGGATTCTGGATGGGATTGGGATACTGGTATTGTAATCAGTAAAGCAACAATGGAAGATACAACAGCTAATAGAATTAGCGCACTTGAGCTTGTTGCTGGTTTGAATGACATGACTCCAGCAGCTATTAATCCTTTTTCAGCTACTGATCAAAATATTGAAAGAGCACTTGTTGATGTATATAGAAACGATACAAGTAAACTTAGAATCCTAGATTTTAAATTTTCAAAACCTGACGTATTCTCAACAAAAGCTGGTGATGTTGCTATGCTTATTGGTGGTGAGTACAGGTTTGAATCATATGTTGATGACAGGGACCCATTACTTGATGGAACTGTAAGATATACAGGTTCTACTGGTTTAACATTTCCATTTGTTTCTGCTGTAATTGGTAGTAGTCCATCAACAGACACAATTGGTCAAAGAAACACTGATTCATTATTTATGGAAATGCAAATTCCAGTAACTGAATCTATTAGTGCTCAAGCAGCAGTTAGATGGGAAGATGTTGAAAACGTAGGCTCAACTACTGTCGGTAAATTCGCTATTGGCTGGGATGTTACAGATGGTGTTCGTTTAAGAGGATCTATTTCTACATCTCTAAGAGCTCCAAATTTAATCCAAATTCACCAACAAGAAGTGACACGTGTTGCTACTCGTGAAGACTTTGTATATAAATATATTGGTGCTGATGATTGGGATCAAACTGTTCAAAGGTATAGTAAAGCAAAATCTGTTGATGATGGACTTGAATCTGAAAAGTCTACTAATTCATCTGTTGGTATTGTTTTACAACCTTCATTCTTAGATGGCCTTACAGTTACAGCTGACTTATGGTCGATTGAAAAAGAAGACACTATTGGATTATTTGGTAGAGAAAACCATACAGTTTATGACTTAGCTTTGAGAATTCTTGCTGGTAATAGCAATTGTTCTGCTTTCATAGGCAACCCTGCTTTAACTGGTTTAGATCCTTATGATGGTGCTGATGATCTTGAATTAACAGATGGATCAGAAGTATCACTTGATTCAGCTTTTGCTGCAGCTGGAATTTGTCCAAGGGGACAGGTTAATCAGGTCACTGATGAATACCTTAACCTTGCTACAAGAACTATTGAAGGAATGGACGTTGCTATTGTTTATTCACTAGGTGACTTCACATTCAAATATAATGGTTCTTTCACTGATGAATTCGATCAAGAAGCTACTTCTCAGTTTGCTGCAATGCAGACTCTTGCAGATAACGGCACTATTCCAGAAAGTATTCCACTTCAAGGATTTGGAGATTTATTAGGAAAAGACGGTAACATTGAAGAAAAGCATTCATATAAAATCTACTATAACGGTGGAAATTGGGGTGCTTCACTTTCTGCTTTAACTAAAGGCGACTTCGTTCAGTCTAAATTTGGTACAAGAAATGGAAGAGGATATATTATCCCTGAAATGACTACTCAAGATTTAGCTCTATGGGCAAAATTTGATTTAGATGGTAAAGATGCCAGAGTTAAGTACACAATTAAAAACTTTGAAGATGAAAGAGCTCCTCTTGCAGATGGATATCAAGGATATTTCTCAGATATTCACCAAGATCTTGGAATGATTCATCAATTAGAATTAAGAGTAAGATTCTAATTATCAAAAATTTTAAAGGGAGCGCCTAGCTCCCTTTTTTTTGTCTTATAATAATTTAATGTCTGCATATAAGAAAAAAGGATTTAGTATTGGAATAGGAATATTCCTTATAATGATGTTTTCTCCGGCCCCGTCCGGACTTAGTGAAGTTGGATGGGATGTCGCAGCAGTTGCTGTTCTTATGGCAATTTGGTGGGCAACTGAAACAGTTCCCGTTGCTATTACGGCTTTACTTCCTTTAGCACTTTTTCCATTATTAGGCGTCACCTCATTTGAAAATGCAGCAGTCCCATACGCTAATAAAAATATNTATCTTTTTTTAGGTGGATTTATGTTGGCACTTGGNATNGAAAGNTCTGGCTTGCATAAAAGAATTGCCTTGAAAATGATTATATTAGTTGGATCCAGTGGAAGAAGACTTGTAGGNGGCTTCATGCTTGTTGCTGCACTCATAAGTATGTGGGTNATGAATACATCAACAACACTAATGCTTTTACCTATTGGATTNGCTGTATGTGGAGTCATGTCAGAAACAATTCCAGGCATAACAGATAAAGATAGATCNAATTTTGATACAGCACTACTCTTAGGTATTGCCTATGCCGCGACTATTGGTGGTATGTCAACATTAATTGGAACTGCTCCNAACATAGTCTTTAGTGCATTTATGCAAGATACTTATGGTGTTGAGATCTCAATGTTTGACTGGATGATGTTGGGTGTACCACTAGCAACAATAATGTTATTCGGCGCATGGGTATTATTAACAAAATATGTATTCCCAATTAATTTTGTTGCAACTAATGAAGCGCGAAATGAATTAAAGTTAATGCTAGCTAATATGGGCAGTTTCACAAAGGATGAAAAAAGAATTTCTATTATTTTTGGATTAGCTGTATTTGCCTGGGTGTTTCGTACACTGCTTAACAGAATTGATTTCCTCTCAGGTTTGACAGATGCAGGTATAGCTATTATCGCTGCAATACTCATTTTTATGACTCCATCAGCTTCAAAAAAGGGTGACCTACTTCAATGGGAAAAATCAAAAGATTTGCCATGGGGACTTTTGATACTATTTGGTGGTGGTTTATCTTTGGCCGCACAAATAAGCTCGAGTGGTTTAGGTATTTGGATAGGAAATAGTCTTTTAATATTAAGCACTGTTCCTCCTATACTCCTCATTTTAGCAGTTGCAACTTTAATAATTTTCCTCACAGAAATAACTAGTAATGTAACAACTACAACGACCTTTTTACCGGTATTTGGTGCTTTAGCTATTGCTATAGGAGTTCTTCCTGTGTCTCTGACGGTTCCAGTATGTCTTGCAGCAAGCTGCGCATTTATGTTGCCAGTAGCAACTCCACCAAATGCAATAGTTTATGGATCTAATAAATTTACAA
>FUFK010055406.1_pt1 | contig 18607 bp, 21 predicted proteins | sample 1021851 | NCBI WGS metagenome assembly FUFK01 (sample SAMEA51879418, study PRJEB19060) | metagenome
GGGGACGACATCGAGCACGGTGCCCCACTCGTGGAGTTGCTCGGCCGAGACCGGCGCACAGCTGTAGAGCATCCAGCGAAGGTGCTTCTCCGGCACCAGACGACCGAGATGGGTGGCGGCGCCAAGGGCCCCGTTGTCGACTTCAGGCAGCCCGAACTTCACGCCCTCGGCGGCGAGCACGATGTCGGCGGAGCCCGCCAACCCGATGCCGGTGCCGAGACAGAAATCGTTGACGGCGCACACGACCGGCACCGCGCATTCGTAGACGGCNCGAAAAGCCTCGGCGCACGCCCGGTTGACTCCCAGGATCCCCTCGTGGCCCGGCATCGATTGCATTTCCTTGATGTCGACGCCGGCGCAGAAGCCGCGACCAGTCGCGGTGAGAATCACGGCCGTGATCTCGGAGCGATGCTTCACCCCGTCGAGCATCTCGGCGATCGCCTGGGTGTCCGCGATCGGGAGCGCGTTGACCTTCGGGTTGTCAATGACCAGCTCGAGGACTCCCTCGGCGGTGACCGACTGGTGGATCGTCATCGGCGCACCAACACTGACGAACCGTGGCCGAATAGGCCCTGGTTGGCGGAGATGCCGACGCGGGCGCCCTCGACCTGGCGTTTGCCGGCCTCGCCCCGAAGCTGCCAGGTGAGCTCGCACACCTGGGCGATCGCCTGGGCNGGCACGGCCTCACCGAACGCACCNAGGCCACCCGACGGNTTGACNGGAAGGCGGCCGCCNATCTCGGTGACACCGTCGCGAAGGAGCTTTTCCGCCTCGCCCTCGGCGCAGAAGCCGAGCTGCTCGTACCAGTCAAGCTCGAGGCTCGATGACAAGTCGTAGACCTCGGCCACATCGACGTCGTCAGGGCCGAGACCGGACTCCTCGTACACCTTGTCGCCGATNGACTGCTTGAAGCCCCGCAACGGTTCGGGCGTGGCACCCGCCGAGTCGGTGGCCATATAGGGCAGGTCGATCACGGTGTCGGGATAGACAGGTGTAACCGTAGACAGACCGGCGATTCGCACGGGATCAGTGTGGCCGTGCGCTCTGGCGTACTCCATCGAGCAGACCACGAGAGCGGCACCGCCATCAGAGGTTGCGCAGATGTCGAGCAACCGGAGCGGATCGGAGACGACCGGCGAGTTCATCACATCGTCGATGTCGTATTCCTTGGTGAAGCGAGCCAACTCGTTGTGCACGGCGTGGCGCGAGTTCTTGACCTTCACCCGGGCGAAATCCTCCTGGGTGGCGCCGAACAGATCCATGCGGCGACGGGCGTTGAGACCGAAGTACACCGGGTTGGTGGCGCCGACGAGCTTGAAGCGCAGCCAGTCGGTGTCGTCCGGACGATCGCCCTCATTGGGCTTCAGGAAGCCCTTCGGCGTGGTGTCGGCGCCGATGATCAGCGCAACGTCGGTGGCGCCGGACAGAATCTGGCCGCGAGCGACCTGCAGGGCGGTGACGCCCGAGGCGCACGCCGCGTAGCTCGACGCCACCTGCGCCCCGTTGAAACCGAGCGCTCGCGCGAACGTGGCACCGGCGACATAGCCGGGGTACCCGTTTCGCACCGTGATCGCGCCGGAGATGTAGCCGACGTCGTTCCAGTCGACNNGGGCTTCGTCGAGCGCCTTGCGAGCAGCAACCGTGCCGTACTCGACGAAGTTGCGGCCCCATTTGCCCCAGGGGTGCATCCCGACGCCGATGATCGCGAGTTCGTCCATGATCAGTTCCCCTCACCTGCGGCGTCAGTCNTGGCGGCNCCTCGAGGGCGCCACTTCCACACGGTGTATTCGTGCTCGTCGTCTTCGTTGAGCACGTCGATGTAGAGCTCCATCTCCATGCCGATCTTGAGATCGTCAGGGGTGATGCCTTGTGTGCATTGCCCCAGCACGACCATCTGCTCCCGCTCGAGCTTTACCGCTGCGATGGTGATCGGCTCGTAGGGGTCAGTGTTGGCGACGAACGGAGGTGGCGGCGCATAGGAGCTCGTGGTGTAGCTCCAGACCGTGCCGGTGTTCGACAGCAGCACCTCTTCGAGTTCGGCGCCGACGGCGGCCGGATCACCGCCCGCCATGCCGGGCAGGTGAGCAGGAAAAAAGTAGGAATCCCGGTCGGGAGTCTTCGCCCCGATCAGGTGGGCGACGCCGTCGACCTCGGTGAAGAGGCCGTCGACGGCGGGTACACGAGTCTTCGTCACGCACGAGACGGTACCGCGAGCATTGGGTCCACCGTGAACCAGCGAGTTACCGTCCTCTCATGACTGCAGAACGTTCGGTATCCGGGTGGGATGACTACCCCGTCCATCAGACCTCGGAGTTCATCCGCCACGTCGCCACGTCCGACCGGAACTTCTACGACCGCTACTACTTCAACCTGCACCCGTCATCCGACGAGTACTTCGCGATCTTCGGGATCGGGCAATACCCCAACCTGGGCACGACCGACGCGTTTCTCGCGGTCACCAAGGACGGCACCCAGCGCATCATGCGGACCTCGAAGCCGCTCGAGGACCGCATGGACATCTCGGTCGGCCCCATGCGGGTGGAGATCATCGAGCCGCTCNAGAAGCTCCGGGTGATCGTCGAACCGAACGACGCCGACATCGCCATGGACGTCACCTGGACGGCATCGATCCCCGCCTTCGAGGAACCCCGCCAGTATCTGCGCAGCAGGGGCACGGTGGTCTTCGACACCCAGCGGTTCGCGCAGATGGGCCGCTGGGAGGGCACGCTCACCGTCGCCGGCGAGGACATCGCCGTCACGCCTGACCGTTGCGGTGGCAGTCGCGATCGTTCCTGGGGCGTGCGCCCTGTCGGCGAGAAGCAGCCCGACGGCATCCGGCAGTCGATCTCGGTCATGCCGGGCATGTGGAACTACATGCCGATCGATTTCGGCGACCACTCGATCGTCTACATGTGTCACCAGCGCCCCGACGGGGTTCGTCCCCTCGAAGAGGCCGTCCGCGTTTGGGCCGACCCAGACCGGCCGGTCGAGTGGCTCGGAACTCCCGAGTGGGATCACGACATGATCTCCGGCACCCGTCTGCTCTCGGGAAGCCGCATCACGATGCCCGATGCGCCCGAGGGCCCGATCACGATCGCCGCCAAGCCGCTCGTCACCAACTTCATCTCGATCGGCACCGGCTACGGCTTCGAAGAGGACTGGCGCCACGGCATGTGGCAAGGCGACGACGAGGTCGTGCAAGCGCTCACCTACCACGTCGACGAGATCCGGGGCCTCGCCCAGTACGGCGTCGTCGATTCGGTCGGCGAGTTCACCTATGGGGATCAGGTCGGGTACGGCCTCTACGAGCACGGGTTCTTCGGGCCGTTCCCGGCGATGAACCTGCACGACCGCGGTGACCTCCACCCCTGAGTGACAACTACCCTCGCCATCCGATGGCCGAGTCGTCACTCCCACCCCCACCACCTCCTCCCCCGCCTCCTCCGCTGAATCCCGCCGGGGGCGCGAGCGAGTGGAAGGACCAGGGTCGGCCACCACTGATCCCGTTCCCGCCGTCCGCCCGGTGGGGTCTCGGCGACGCGCTTGCCAGCTTCGGGGTCTTCGTCGTGGCCTCGATCGTGCTGGTCGGGATCATGGCACTGGTCGCTCCCGACGCAGCCCTGAACTCACCGTGGCTCCCACTTCTCGTCGCCGGCCCCCAGATCGCTCAGGGCGCCTTCGTCTGGTGGGTCGCGAGGCGCAAGGGCACCGGGATCGACCGCGATTACGGGATGGCCGTTCGGAAGATCGATTGGCTCATCGGGCCCGTGTTGGTGGTCGGCGGCTTTCTGGCGGTCGCCGGCGTTGTCGCTGCAATGAACGAGCTGGGTGCCGAGACACCAACGGCAAGCGTTGCGGAACTCCTCGAAGACGCCGCAGACGAAGGCCTCGACGATTCGCCGGAAGGATCGGACGGGCTCGTCAAGGTCGCGGACACGTCGGGCCTGACGATCTGGATCGTCTTCGTCGCCGTGTTCGCCGCCACCGCCGTCCCGGTGATCGAGGAACTCGTCTACCGGGGCCTGTGGTGGAGCGCCCTGCTGAAGCGGGGAATGTCGGAATGGTGGGTGTTGCTCATCACCTCCGCCGCATTCGCAGCGGCCCACTTTGAACCGAGCCGGTTCCCCGTGCTGTTCACCCTGGGCATCGCGCTCGGCATGGGACGACTCCTCACCGGACGCATCGGCGCCTCGATCATCACCCACGCCCTGATCAACGGCCTCGGCATGGTGGCGCTCCTGACGATGGTGTAGCCGGTGGGACGGCAGCCCTACGCCCGGCTGACNAGACCATCGANTTCTTGCTCACTCGCTCCCGCCCCCGTAGCGTCTGTCCCGCCGACGCGATGCCGAGGGGGCGACATGGAGTTCGGGCTGTTCTTCAACGGGTACCTGCCGGGGCCCGCAGCACACGATCCCGATTCTGAGCATCTGATGCTCATGCGCGAAGCCGAGTACGCCGTGCTCGGTGATCGCCACAACTGGAAGTACGCCTGGTTCGGCGAACACCACGGACTCACCGAATACAGCCATATGTCCGCGCCGTATCCGGTGATGGGTTACGTCGCCGGACGGACCAACCAGATCCATGTCGGCTCGGCCATCACCTCATTCCCGACGAGTAAGGACCACCCGGTTCGCATCGCCGAACGAGCGGCGATGATGGACCACCTTTCCGAGGGCCGGTTCGAGTTCGGCACCGGTCGGGGCGCCGGCAGCCACGAGGTCCGGACATTCAACGGCACCGAACTCACCGAGACCAAGGCCATGTGGGACGAGGTCATTCGCGAGATCCCGCGCATGTGGGAGCAAAAGGACTACGAGCACCATGGTGAGGCGTTCTCGGTGCCAACGGCTCACAACATCCTCCCGAAGCCCTACGGCGAGGGCCACCCCCCGATGTGGGTGGCGTGCGGCAATCCCGCTACCTACGCAAAGGCCGGCGCCATGGGCCTCGGCGCGATCGCCTTCAACTTCGAACCGATCCATAACTTGAAGGGGCGGGTTGACGCCTACCTCGAAGCGGCCGAGAACGTCAGCGACCCGGTCGGTCAGTTCCAGAACCACAACGTGATGATGACCAACGCCGTCATCTGCCTCGAGGACCGCGAGGAAGCGCGGGCCATGGCGAAACGCAACCTTCGCGGCTACCGGGTCACGATGGTGAACCTCTACCACGACTCGATGCCGCAGAGCCCCGACGCCATCGTGTGGCCGAACGCCCGAGCGCACGCCGAACTCGACGACGCCACCCTCGACTGGGCGATCGCCGAGGGCTACATGCTGTGCGGAAACCCTGAAGAAGTGTGCGAGCAGCTTCAGGCCTACCAGGACGTCGGCTGCACCCAGGTCACGTTCGGCACCCCCGACGAAGGCTTCGCGCACGAGCAGGTGCTGGAGATGATCGAGGTCTTTGGCCAGCAGGTGATCCCCGAGTTCGACACCGACCCGGAGCATTCGACCACGAAGTATCGCCGGCAGGCCCAGCGCCGGTTCCCGACGTTCAACAGCCCGGTTGACCCGATCGTCGACCAGGCCACCCCACCGGAGTTCGCGATCTCGATCTGACGCTCAGTCCGGCGTCTCGAACTCGCCGACGAGCACCTGAGCGTCGCCGAGCGGCCCCGAGGGCATCAGGAAGTGCTGGTAGTACTTCGTGAACCGACCCTGGAGGTTGGCGTCGATCTGGTCTTGGTCGTAGTCCAGCGTGAAGAAGCTGGGAACGCCGAGTCGCTCGGCCGCCTCTTTGGCCCGGTCGGCATCGGCAACGGCCCACACCACGCCGATGAGGCCTTCCCCCTTGGTGTCGAGGATCGCGTCGACATGACTTCCCGCTCCCTCGATCGGGGCGACGAGTTCGATTCCACCGTCCCACGACATCAGCACCTGCACGCCGAACGCGCTCGCCTCCTCATCGTTGGCGGAGTGGAAGGTGCAGTGGAGGAGCTCCTCGTAGAACGCCCGACCGGCTTCGAGATCGCGAACGGCCATCACGACTCGGTTCACACCCTGCTGTTTCATCGTTCCACTCCCCCGTCGGACATGACGTCACGCTGCCAGATCGGCGCGTAGGGTGCCAGCGTGCTCCCTCGTCGTCTCCGCTCATTGCTGTTCGCCCCGGCCGTCCGGCCCGACCTCCTGCGGAAGATGCCGCGCACCGGCGCCGACGCAATCGTGATCGACCTGGAGGATGCCACCCCGCCCGAGGCCAAGGACACCGGTCGTGCCGAGATGCGCTCGGCGGTCGCCGACCTGGCCGGACAGCTCCCGATCCTGGTTCGCGTCAACGACGATACGACGCCATGGCACGACGATGATCTCGACAGCCTTCCGACCGAAGGGCTCGCCGGCATCGTCGTACCCAAGATCGAGACCATCGTCGGCCTCGACTCGCTCGCTGCACGGCTTGCCGAACACGGGCTCGACATGCCGGTCATCGGTGGAGTCGAGACCGCCCTCGGCGTCGCTGACGCTCGGTCCCTTCTTGCCCACGACGCGATCAGCGCTGGCTACTTCGGCGCCGAGGACTTCATCGCCGACCTGGGCGGGGTGCGCACAGCCTCCAACGACGAGGTCGCCTACGCCCGTGCCCAGATTGCCCTCGCGGGTCGTCTCGCCGACGTCACGGTGATCGACCAGATCGTCGCTGACTTCACCGACGATGACCGTTGCCATCGAGAGTGCCTCGAGGCGCGTGCGATGGGTTACGGCGGAAAGCTCTGCATTCACCCATCGCAGGTGTCGATCGCCAACGAGGCCTTCCTCCCGTCGAGTGAAGAGATCGACCGGGCTCGCCGTCTCCTCAAGGCGTACGACGACGCCAAGGAACAGGGTGTGGCGTCGGTTGCGTTCGAAGGTCAGATGGTCGACGAGCCGGTCGCAGTGCAGGCGCGTCGCGTGCTCGCCCAGGCCGACGACTGATCAGCCGCCGTCAGGACGGCACAGCATGAGTGCGTTTCGCACGGCGCGACACACGAGGACGTCGTCCTGGTTGAACACCCGGTGTTCGAACGTGACCACGCCCTGGTTCGGCCGAGACGACGACGCCCGACGCTTCAGAACCTCGGTCTCGACGCGAATGGTGTCGCCGTGGAAGACCGGCGCCGGGAAGACGCTCTCCTCGAAACCCAGATTGGCCACGGTGGTCCCGAGGGTCGTCTCGTGCACGGAAATGCCGACCGCCAGGCTGAGCGTCAGCAGTGAGTTCACGAGCGGTTTCCCGAACTCGGTCTCGTTGGCGGCGTAGTCAGCGTCGAGATGCAGCCACGCCGGGTTCATCGTCATCGTGGTGAAGCCGATGTTGTCGGCTTCGGTGATCGTGCGACGGATGACGTGCTGGATGACGAGGCCCTCGGTCAACTCCTCGAACCATTTGCCGGAGACGGGGCGATCGGTCATGACCGGACCCTAGCCCCGCTCCTCCACACGCCGACGCCCGACGCCACGTGGAAGCGGGGTGTCGCCATCGGACTGATGTTCCTCGCCCCGCATCGGTCGGCCTAGCCTGCGCCCATGCGCACGCACGACCTCGTCATCATCGGCGCGGGATCCGGGAACTCGATCATCGGTCCGGAGCACGACGACCTCGATATCGCCATGGTCGAGCGAGGCCTGTTCGGTGGCACCTGCATGAACGTGGGTTGCATTCCGTCGAAGATGCTCGTGTACGCCGCCGAGATCGCCGAACTCGCCGCCCACACCGGCCCGCGGCTTGGCGTGCACACCACCTTCGACGGGGCTGACTGGACGGCGATCCGCGACCGCATCTTCGACCGCATCGATCCAATCGCTGCCGCTGGTGAGGACTACCGCAAAGGCCTCGACAACGTCACCGTCTACCAGGACTCGGCGACCTTCGTCGGCCCCAAGGAGATCCAGGTCGGTGACGACATCATCACGGCCGCGCAGATCGTGATCGCGGCGGGCGCACGAGCCTTCATTCCGCCGATCCCGGGGCTCGACGAGGTCGGCTACCACACCTCCGACACGATCATGCGGGTCGACGAGTTGCCGAAGCGGCTCGCCGTACTCGGCGGCGGCTATATCGCTACGGAGCTCGGCAATGTGTTCGGCCTTCTCGGCTCGGAGGTCACCTTCATCGTTCGCAGCGATGCCATGCTCCGCAACGAGGACGAGGCGATTTCCGCTGCCTTCACCGAGGCATACCGACAGAAGTTCGGCACCTGGTTCATGACCGACGTGGCCTCGGCTCGCACCGATGGCGACGACATCGTGCTCGAACTGTCACCCGATGGAGAGGAACTTCGGGTCGATGCCGTTCTCGTCGCGACGGGCCGGGTCCCCAATGGCGATCAGCTCCGGCTCGCCGAGCACGGCTATGAGATGGACGACGCCGGGTATGTCGTGACNGACACCCACCTCCGCACCACAGTCGACGGCGTCTTCGCCCTCGGTGATGTCACGAATCCGGTACAGCTCAAGCACGTGGCCAACCACGAGGCACGAGTCGTCGCCCACAATCTGTCGAACCCTGATTCGATGATCGAGGTCAACCACGAGCTCATTCCTCACGCCGTCTTCGGGCACCCGCAGGTGGCCTCGGTCGGCATGACCGAGCGCCAGGCCGCCGAGGCCGACATCAGCTACAAGGCGCATGTCCAGCACTACGGCTCCGCTGCGTACGGCTGGGCGATGGAGGACACCACGAGCATCGTCAAGCTGGTGATGGACACCCGCACACGCACACTGCTCGGGGCCCACATCTGCGGTCCACAGGCGTCGACCCTGATCCAGCAGCTGATTCAGGGCATGGTGTTTGGCCGCACGGTCGATGAGATGAGCCGTGGGCAGTACTACATCCACCCGGCGCTGCCCGAGGTCATCGAGCAGGCACTGCTCGAGTTGTGAGTCTCAGGAGATGCCGGTGATCTCCTCGGCGGTTTTCTTGGCCCAGGTGTAATCGGCCTTGCCGTTCGGGCCGCGAAGGACGCTCTCGACCCGCAGGATGCGCTTCGGCGTCTTGTAGGCGGCAATGCGGGTTCGGGCGTGGGTAATGAGGTCGTCGTCGCTGATCTCGGCGCCGTCTTCGAGGCTGAGCACGGCGTTGACGGTCTGGCCCCAGCGTTCGTCGGGGAGACCGACGACATTGCAGTCGATGACATCAGGGTGCGACTTCAGCGCCTCCTCGACCTCCTCGGGGTAGATCTTCTCGCCACCGGAGTTGATGCTGACCGAACCACGGCCGAGCAAGGTGATCGTGCCGTCAGTTTCGACCGTTGCGTAATCACCGGGGATCGAATAGCGCACACCGTTGATCGTCGGGAAGGTCTCGGCGGTCTTCTTCTCGTCTTTGAAGTAGCCGAGGGGCACGACGCCCCGGTTGGCGAGGCGGCCCCGCTCTCCCGAACCGGGTTCGACGATGCGACCGTCGTCGGTAATCACGAAGGTGGTGTCGCCGAGTTCGAACGTGGCGGTCTTGGCCTGGTCGGCGTCGCCCTTGGTGAGCTGGCTTCCCTGCCCCGGGCTCTCCGAGGAGCCGAGTGTGTCGAGCAAGGTGAGCTTCTTGTGCTCGAGGAATCGCGTCTTGGATTCCTTCGACCACATGACACCTGAGGACATGATCTGGAACAGGCTCGAGAGGTCGTGGGGATCCCCCGCCGCCTTTGCCCGATCGAGTTCTTCAAGCATCGGGCGGGAGAATGCCTCGCCGACGATGGCGAGCATGGTCAGCCGGTGATGGGCGACGACCTCCCACAGTTCCTTCGCGTCGAACGAACGGCTCGGAAGGGTCGCCACGGCGCCACCGGTCATCAGGACCTGCATCGACACGATGCCTGACGTGCCGTGCATCAGCGGTGCGCCAGCGAGTACCCGCGTGGTGCGGTTGCGCTCGTGGAGTTCGACGGCAGCGGCGACGGCGGTCTCGACCGTGGTGGGAACCGGCTGTCCGAGTGGGCGATAGAACGCCTCTGCGCTCTTCTGGAGCTCGGCGTGGGGCCACATGACGGCTTTGGGATTGCCGGTCGTGCCGCCGGTGTACAGGAACCAGAGGTCATCACCGGACCGCTCGATTCGGGGTGCCGGCTCGTGGGCCGCAAGGAGATCGTCGTAGTGGACAGCGCCGTCGAGCAGCTCGCCGCCCCCGACCTGGATCATCAACTGGAGATCTGGGCACCGGTCGCGGACCTCCGCCACACGGTCGGCGAGCGTGACATCGAAGAAGAGCGCCTTCGCGTCGGCGTTGGTGAGCAGATACGCCAGTTCGTCGGCCAGGTAGCGATAGTTGACGTTGCACGGCACGGCGCGCTGCTTGAACGCTGCGAATTGCGCTTCTTCGTACTCGAACCCGTTGTAGAGGTAGAGCCCGACCTTGTCGTCGTGACCAATCCCGGCAACGTCGATCGCGGCCGCAACCCGGGCGCTGCGATCCTCGAACTCCTTCCAGGAGTGCGAGTCGAAGCCGTGCGCAGCCGCGACGGCGTCGGGCACGGCGTCGGCAACCCCTTCCCAGATACTCGCGAAATTCGTCACTCGCGTCCCCCTGTTTCCGGCCCGGAGCATACGCTGGCGTACAGATGTCCCCCGAACCCGGTTCCCTCAACCCCCAGCAGCGCCGGCGCGACCTCGAACGCATGTCCGAGGGCGAACTCGACGTGCTGGTCATCGGCGGCGGTGTCACCGGCGTCGGCTGCGCCCTCGATGCCGCGACCCGCGGGCTCTCCGTCGGTCTTGTCGAGCAGCGCGACCTCGCCTCCGGCACCTCCAGTCGTTCCTCGAAACTCATGCATGGCGGTCTGCGCTACCTCGAGCAGATGGACTTCGCGCTGGTTCACGAGGCGCTCCAAGAACGCGGTTTACACACCACCTCGATCGCGCCGCACCTCGTGCGCCCGATCTCCTTCCTCATCCCGCTCCGAGGTCGAATCTGGCAGCGGGCCTACTACGGCGCCGGTGTGCTCCTCTATGACCTCATGGCGTTCGCCCGTGGCAAGAAGTTTCCCCGCCATCGCCACCTGAGCCGCAAGAAGGCACTCGAGTTGGTACCCGGACTCCAGCGGTCGAGCCTGATCGGTGGAATCCTCTACTACGACGCCCAGATCGACGATGCCCGACACACGGTGGCCGTCGGCCGGACCGCCGCCCATCATGGTGCGGCGATCGCCACCTCCACCCGGGTCGAGTCCCTCCTCAAGGACGGCGACCGTGTGGTCGGCGCCGTGGTGCGCGATATCGAGGCCGACGAAACCTACGAGATCCACGCGAAACGCATCATCAATGCCACCGGCGTGTGGATCGACGACATCCAGGACATGGCGGGACCAGCCGGTCTTCGTGTCCATGCCGCCAAGGGCGTCCACATCGTCGTGCCACGAGATCGGATCGAGGGCGACAGTGGCGTCGTCTTGCGCACACCGTCATCGGTCCTCTTCATCATCCCGTGGGGGGACTATTGGCTGCTCGGCACCACCGACACCACGTGGGATCTCGACCGGGCACACCCGGCCGCTTCATCGAAGGACATCGACTACCTGCTCGAGCAGGCAAATGCAGCGCTCCAGACACCTCTCACCCGCACCGATGTCGTTGGCGTCTACGCGGGTCTTCGTCCCCTCATCGCCGGCGAAGGCGACGACACCACCCAGTTCAGCCGTGAGCATGCCGTCGCCCAGCCCACCAACGGGCTGATCTCGATCGCGGGCGGAAAATACACGACCTACCGGGTGATGGCGGCTGACGCCGTCGACGCCGCCGTCGCCGATCTCGACCGGCCCGTCGCAGCCTCTAACACCGACGAGGTCCCGTTGATCGGCGCAAATGCTTGGAGCGACACCTGGGAGCACGCTGCGCCTCGACTCGCTCGTGAACACGATCTTCCCGAGCACCTGGTCGAACGCCTGCTCTGGCGTCACGGGTCACGGATTCCCGCCGTGCTCAACATCGCCGATGACGAATCCGGTCACGACGAAATCCTTCCCGGTGGGGGTTACCTCGCTGCCGAGGCCATCTACGCCGTCCGGCACGAAGGCGCACTCCATCTTGAGGACGTACTCGCCCGCCGGATGCGTATCTCCATCGAGACGGTGGATCGCGGTACGGAGATCGCGGAGCGGGTCGCCGCCCTCATCGCCCCGGAGCTGGGCTGGAGTGCCGACGACATCGTCGACGAAGTCCAGGCCTGGAACGATCGCGTCGACGCCGAACTCCTCGCCAACGAGGCGGTCGACGACCGAACCGCTGATACCGAGCGTCGGAAGGCGATCGACGGCCGAGGGCTCGTCGAGGCCTAAAACATCGGCCGACGGGCCGAGTCCGGGCCGTACACTGGCAACCATGTCCAGCTCGTTTGGCACGCTTTTCCGTGTCTCCACCTTCGGGGAATCCCACGGCGGCGGCGTCGGTGTCGTCATCGACGGTTGTCCGCCACGCCTGCCGATCGACCTGAGCGAGATCCAATTCGACCTGGATCGTCGCCGTCCCGGCCAGTCGCGAATCGTCACCCAGCGCGACGAAGCCGACCAGGCCGAGATCCTGTCCGGTGTCTTCGAGGGCTACACGACCGGCACGCCGATCGCGATCGTCGTCCGCAACAAGGACCACAACAGCGGCGCCTACGACCACCTTCGCGACATCTACCGCCCTTCCCATGCCGACTTCACCTACGACGCAAAATACGGTTTCCGCAATTGGGCCGGTGGCGGACGCGCCTCAGCCCGCGAGACCATCGGCCGGGTCGCGGCTGCAGCGATCGCCCGGAAGCTCCTGGCGCACGTCGCAGGGATTGAGGTGCTCGGATGGGTCGATCAGGTCGCTGACATCGACGCCTCAGTCGACGGCTCCACCGTCGACCTCGCGCAGGTCGAAGCCGATCCCACCCGCTGCCCCGACCCGGACGCTGCCTCCCGGATGACGGCGGCGATCGAGCAGGCCCGTCGCGACGGCGATTCGCTCGGTGGTGTCGTCAAAGCGGTCGCCCGCAACGTTCCGGCTGGCCTCGGCGAACCGGTCTTCGAGAAGCTCGATGCTGTTCTCGCAGGCGCACTCATGTCGCTACCGGCGGCGAAGGGTGTCGAGATCGGCAGTGGTTTCGCCGGCACTCGCCTCAGCGGCCTCGCCCACAATGATCCGTTCGTGGCCGGCGACGACGGACGCATCCGAACCACGACCAACAACAGCGGTGGCGTCCAGGGCGGCATCAGCAATGGCGAGGACATCACCGCCCGTATTGCGTTCAAACCCACCGGCACGATCTCCAGCGAACAACAGACCGTGACCCGTGACGGTGAGGACACGACCCTTGCCGCTCGTGGCCGCCATGATCCGTGCGTGTTGCCCCGAGCAGTGCCGATGGTCGAGTCGATGATGTTGCTGACGGTTGCTGATCACTGGCTGCGCCAGCAGGCAACCGACGTTCTGCCTCCGCTCCCCGAGCGCCCCTAGGCGTCAGCCGACAAGCGGCGGTTTTCGGCGTCGTTACTGACGGAGTGAGCGGGAGATCTCAGGCGGCATCGGCGAGACGATACTTCGCCTCAAGCCGCTGGATGTCCTTGCGATACAGGAGCTTGATCGCGATGCCGGGATGCGTTTCGAGCAGTCGGCGGACCTTGCGGTTCTTTTTCGTTACGAGAGGCTGACGCAAGGTGGTCAACTCGACATACGTGCCGAAGTCACAAAGGTAGAAGTCAGGAGTGAACGCCTCGACGGTGTTGCCCTCTGCGTCGACCTCGAGCACGAACGTGGTCGGCTCATAGTCCCAGCGGATGCCGTAGGCATCGAGAAGGTTGGCGAATTGGCGCTCGGATTCATGGGCGAAATCGGCCATGAACAGGTTTTAGTTTGCGCCGACCGCCCGCTGGGTGATGACCTCGTCGGCGACCTCGGGATAGAGCGACACGATACGAGCGTCGACTTCTTCCTTCACGCCGGCGAGCGGCAAGACGTTGAGCACGCCCTGGCCGTTCTGGAGCAGATCGATGAGCTCTTCGCCCGTGTTGACGAGAACGGAGTTCGAGCCGTCGATCACGAGGTTGGCGCTGGCGACATCTTCACCGAGCTGGTCCCGCATGTAGGTGAACACCTTGCGGACCTGCTCAAGTCGGATACCGGCGTCGAGCAGGCTCTTGATGACCTTGAGTTCAAGGAGATCGCGGTAGGAGTACTGGCGACGGCTCCCACTGCCCGTTGCCTGCGCGAGCGACGGCTTCACCAGGTCGGTGCGAGCCCAGTAGTCGAGCTGACGATAGGTGATATCGACAATCTCTGCGGTGCGCTTTCCGCTGAAACCCTGTTCGGCCATGGTGGTGACTCCCTCGATCCCCACCGGCGAGTGTACGCCGGTAACCGACACCGACGAAATTACGTCGATGTGACGAAACGGATCGTACGACGCGGTACGCGCGAGGTCAACGACCCTCCGCGCGAAGATTCGCGCGTTCCGCGCGAAGATTCGCCCGCGGTGCTCGGCTCGCTCAGTCCTCGAAGTCTTCCGGCGAGATCGTGTCGAGGAATTCCTTGAACTCCTCGACCATCTCTTCGGGCTGATCATCGGTCCCGGGCTCGGCGCCATCGACGAAACCCACCTCGGCGATCACGGCATCGCTGACATAGATCGGGGTGCCGGTGCGCACGGCGAGGGCGAGCCCATCGGATGGCCGGCACGACACGACCGTGGGTGCGCCGTCGGNGATCAGATGGAGTTCGGCGTAGAAGGTCTTGTCGCGCAAGTCGGTGACGACGATGCGATCAACATCGACCGACAACGACTCGAGCATGTCGCGAATCAGATCGTGCGTCATCGGCCGTGGTGTCGCAACCCCGTCGAGGGCCAAGGCGATCGCCGTCGCTTCGGGCGCCCCGATGAAGATCGGCACGGTACGGGCGTCGTCACCCCCGTCGCGCTCTCGCAGCAACACCATGGGTGCGTTGGCGGGCATCTCCACCCGGACGCCGAGAAGGTCCATCTCCTGCATGGACCCACCCTACGCCCCGTAGAGCGCCTCCACGTAGGCGTCCGGATCCTCGGCGAGCACGGTCGGGTCAGCGATGGCGAGCACCTGCAGGTTCCGATACCGGCTTTCGTGGTCGAGGCCATAGCCGATCACGAAACAGTCCTCGATCTGCACCCCCGTGTGGTCGATCGGCACCGGCACCACCCGGCGGGCGGGGCGNTCGACCAGNGTGCACAAGGACACCGACGCCGGGTTGCGGCGCTGCAATTCACCGATGAGAAACGCTGACGTCAGCCCGGTGTCGACGATGTCCTCGACGATCACGACATGTTTGCCTTCGATGTTGGTCGCCACGTCCATCACCAGCCGGACCCGACCAGTGCCCGGCGTATAGGGGCTCAACGCCANGAAATCGACCGACGTGCGGATCGTCATCACCCGGACGAGATCAGCGAGAAACGGCACACTCCCGCGCAAGACGGCGATCATGACCACACCGTCGTCGTGACGCTCGGACAACTCACGGCCAAGGCGTTTGACGACCGCCGAAAGCTCGTCTTGGTCGAGCAGGATCTCCGGGGTGTGGGCCACGATCAGCCGCCGGGCGAGAGCCCGAACTCGCGGCGCAGCAGCGACCGACGGATCACGTCGCCATGCGCGACCAGATCGGCGAGGTCGTCACGAGCNGCNGCNGCNGACGANCCACCCTTGGCCAGCGCCGCAGCCCGCAGCTGGGCGAGGATGCCCGCTTCACGATCAGCGGCCACCTTGTACATGCGTAGGTGACGGACCTCCATCCCCCGTGCGATCATCGCAGCGGCCGCTTTGGCAACGAGGAGGGCCTCGTCGTCGAATACCGCTCGATCGGCGATCTGTACCGGCGCGATCAGGCCGAGCTTCTCCAATTCACCGACGAATCCAAGGTCGGTACCGCTCGCCTCGGCGAGCTCCCCGGCCGTCAGACTCACCGATCCCATTGCGGCGACAGCTCCCGTGGCGGCCTGCGAAGCGGCCGGTTCGGGCTCAACCGTCGCCTCTGTCGCGGTTCGCTCGGCCTCGGCCGCCTCGAGCGACCCACTCATCTCGCGCTCGGAGAAAAGCGAGGGTTCCGGCAGTAACTCGGCCATCGGGCGCTCCCCGATCTCCGCCGCGGGATCGAAGCCCTCCGTGTCGAGGTGACGCTTAATCACCTTGAGGGGCATGAAGTTGTCCCGCTGTTGGGAGAGGATCCAGCGGAGTCGATCGATGTCGGTGTCGTAGAACCTGCGATAGCCCGACGGGGTTCGCTCAGGCTCGATCAGACCCTGGCTCTCCAGGAAGCGGATCTTCGAGATCGTGAGATCCTCGTGCTCCTCCTTGAGCAGGGAAAGCACCTCGCCGATCGAGTGATAGGGGCCGTCGGTCATGGCCGTTCTTCTCCGATCCGGCGCTCAGATNTCGCCCGTGCCGAACACGAACANGAGCTTGAACTTGCCGACCTGGAGCTCATCGCCCTCATGGAGTTCCTGTTCATCGACACGGTCACGGTTGATGTAGGTGCCGTTGAGCGAGCCGACGTCGCGTACCCGGTACCGGACTCCGTCGCGCCGCACCTCGGCGTGGCGTCGCGAGACGGTGATGTCGTCGAGGAAGATGTCGGACTCGGGATGGCGTCCGAGGGTGACCGTGTCGCCGTCGAGGGCGTAGCGAGCGCCGGACTTCGGCCCCTGGGTGACCACGAACAGCCCCTCGTGCGGGCCGAACGCCGACCGGTCGATGGCATCGAGGTCGTTGTCGACCGAGATCGCTGGCGTCTCGGAGGTGATGTCGTCGTGGCGCAGATCGGTACCGCACGACGAGCAGAAGTTGGATCCGATCTGGTTTTCGAGCCCGCAGCTCGGGCAGATGATCCCGGGCATGATCAGCCTGCGGAAAAGGTCTGGTAGGCCTCGGCGTCCATCAGGGCATCGAGTTCACCCACCTCGGACATGGTGACAGTGCAGATCCAGCCCTCGCCGTACGGGTCGGTGTTGAGCTTTTCGGGCTCGGTTTCGAGTTCGTCGTTGGNCGAGGCGACNGTNCCGCTGACNGGCGCNTACAGCTCCGACACCGACTTGGTCGACTCCACCTCGCCCAAGGAATCGCCGGCGACGAGCGAGCTGCCGACCGTGGGCGGATCGATGTACACCACGTCGCCAAGCGCGTCCTGGGCATAGTCGGTGATGCCGACAGTGGCGACATCACCGTCGACACGAACCCATTCGTGGTCCTTGGAATAGCGAAGTCCGTCAGGAACGTTCATGCCCGCGAACCTAACGCACGCGCAGGCTGCGATGGTGGCCGCAAACGGCTCAACCCATCTGCTTGTCGAGGCGACCCTCTCGCANGGCGATCCGGGCGAGCGGGATGTACTGCGCTGCTGACAGGTAGCTGTAGATGAGCGACGGCACGACGACGACCCAACCAGCGATCTCGAACCCTGCGGCCGTGCTGTGGTCGCTCGCACCGGCGAGCAGGAAGGGGAACGCGAAGTACAGGCCGAAGGTCGCCACCTTTCCCCACCACGTGACGTCGATTCGGCGGCCACCCATGGCGCTGAGCGCCAGGCCGGCGAGCGCGACGAGCCCCTCTCGGGCCAGGGTGACGATCACCAGCCACCAGGGCACGACATCCTCGATGGCGATTGCGAGGATCGGCACGATGAGTGCAACCCGGTCGGTGAGCGGATCGACGAACTTGCCGAACTCGCTGATGACGTCGAACTTGCGGGCCCACCAGCCGTCGACCCAGTCGGTGGCGCCAATGGCTCCCCACAGCCACGCCGCTGCCCACAAATCATCCTGTGCAAACAGGAGCCACAGGAACACGGGAACGCAGGCGAGACGAGCCAGCGAGATCATGTTCGGGACGGTGAGGATCTTGTCCTCGAAGATCCCGAGCTGACGCTCTCGTTCCGGCGGTGCGCCGGCGGCTTCCTCGCTCACGGCCCGCAGCCTACGATCCCGGCGTGCCTTCCATCTTCACCCGCATCATCACCGGCGAGATCCCGGCTCGCTTCGTCTGGACCGACGACGTCTGTGTCGCCTTCCTCGACGTGCGTCCCCTCGCTCACGGCCACGTCCTCGTCGTGCCCCGTGTCGAGGTCGACCAGTGGACCGATCTCGATGCTGCCACCGCTGCCCACCTCATGNCCGTCGCTCACCGCATCGGTCAGGTGCAGAAGACACTCCTCGACCCCGCCCGTGTCGGGCTCATGATCGCCGGGTTCGAGGTGCCCCACGTGCACGTCCATGTCGTGCCGATCAATGGCATGGGCGACCTCGACTTCACGAACGCCGACACCGACCCCGATCAAGCCGCCCTCGACGAGCTCCGCCAGCAGCTCGCGGCAGCGCTCGGCACCTGAGGCTCAGCCACCGGTGACCGGCTCGGCCTCGTCGACGAGGTGGGGGTCGTTGTTGCGGACATTGTTGACCTCGGTCGACACGGGATGCATCCGGATCAGACCCGATGGCGCGGGCACGAGAAGGTCTTGGAGCGCCTCAAGGTCGCGATTGTCGCGATCAAGCCAGGTGTCCCAGGCATCCGGAGGCAACATCACCGGCATGCGGTCGTGCACGTCCGCAATCGCGTCGTTGGGCTCGCAGGTGACGATGGTGCAGCTGAACAGCTGCAGCGGCTCTCCTGCGTCGTCGAGTTCCTGCTCGTTGCTCCAGGCCTCCC
>FUFK010044934.1_pt1 | contig 18600 bp, 18 predicted proteins | sample 1021851 | NCBI WGS metagenome assembly FUFK01 (sample SAMEA51879418, study PRJEB19060) | metagenome
CTTGATTCAGTTACAAAAGATATGAAAACAGAAATTAATGACTTTTCAAAAATAATTGGAAATAGTTCAAGCCAATCTGGGAAATTCGGTGAATATCAATTAGAGAATTTATTTAAATTTCATAATTTACAAAAAGATATTGATTATATGACCCAAGTGTCGGTTAAAACAGATGGTGGAGATTACAGGCTTGATGCAGTCCTATTATCTCAAGAAAAATGTCTAATAATAGACTCCAAAGCAACTTCAAACATTGAAGTCATCAAAGAATTAAAAACTGAAGAAACTTCAAAAGACAGAATTGATCAAATCAAAAAAGAAATAAAAGATAAGGTAACTAATGAAGCTAATAAATTATCTAAAAAAGGCTATCACAATATTGTTTTAGACGAAAAGTATCATACTCCTGAATTTATAATAATGTTTGTCCCAAATGAGAATGTTTTTTTGATAGTAAAAGAGCTACTAAACAAAGAGACAAATATGATAGCAGAAGGAGTTATATTAGCTGGACCTGATAATCTAAATTTTATAATTTTAATGTGGAACTATATGAATGGGATTTTAAAGGTCCAAGACCAAATAGCCGATATTAGAGATGCGGCAACCCAAATTCATAACAGATTTGGAACAGCAGCTGAGCACTTTACTAGCCTTAGAAACTCATTAGAATCAAGTATTAATAATTGGAACAAGCTTGTATCAAGTGTAGATTCAAGACTTATTCCATCTGTAAAAAAACTTGAAGAAATGGGAATTAAATCCTCTAAGGATTTCAATGAAATTGGTCAAATTAAGGAATCACCTGATAATTTTAAAAAATTACCAAAAAATAATTAATTTTTTTATTTAGTACTAAAATTATCATGTAAATTATAATTATGAGATTTATTATTTTATTAGCATTTATAGGATTTAACTTATCAGTTCCTTTATTGATAGATAATAATAATTTCATTAATTCCAAAGATACTTCATCAACGATTAACCATAAAAATATGGTACATGAGCATAATTCACATAATCATGCTGAAACAAAAACTCCGTGTCAAGAAAGCTCTGACAGCTCTTGTACTGATCATGAATGTTGTATCATGTTTGTGGCTAAATCTCATGAAAATAACTCTTTAAAAGAAACTATAACGATGCATAAGTTTTTAGATAATTCTAAAATCTTAAGCNATCAACTCTCTGATATCTTTCGCCCTCCAATTATTTAATTTTTTGCATTAAATTTTTGGAGGTTAATTATTTTGTATAAATTGCTATTTTTAATAGTTTTTCTAATATCGTCTACGGTATATAGTAGGCCTGTTTCTTACACAGGCGGAACAACAGTTATGGGAATGAATAATGGTGACAGGATATCATCACATATTCATTATTCTCCCAAATACTTTTATTCTATAGGGTATCGATTCGAATATTGGAAAGATAAAGACTATATTAACCATTTTTTACAAGGTAATTACCTTTTAAAAAGATTTAATGAACCTACATCACAAGCAAACATATATATAAAATCTGGAGTTGGAACATCAACTTATTTGAAAGGTACAAAGGATTACAACAAATCCTATTTCATTGGTAGTTCTGCTGATTGGGAAACTCAAAGACTATATGCAAATTATGCTGTTAGATATACAGATGTTGATAAAATAGAAGATTTTTTTATTACACTCTGGTGCTGCAGGATTTGCACCATATGTAGGAGATTACGGGGATTTACATACATGGATTCTCTATACCTTTAAATACAATAAAGATAAAAATGAAAACAAATTATCTCATGGTCCAAAATTAAGATTTTTTAAAAGTGTCAACTTGCTTGAGATTGGTTTAGATAATAACAAAGATTTAATTTTAAGTTTAATAATTAGATTTTAGGAGATTAATAATGAAAAAAAATATTTTATTAACTATAGCGATTTTACTTATTTTAAGTCCATATTCATTCTCTAGTAATGATAGTGAACATAGATTAAAAATGGACTATAAAGCATCTGTTGGTTCAGTTGATCCAAATGGGAAAATAATTAAGGTCAATGTAAATGGACTAGTTTGCGATTTTTGTGCAAGAGCTCTTGAGAAAGTATTTATGAAAGAGAATTCTGTTTCAGGACTGACAGTTAATCTTAAAGCAAAAGAAATTAGGATTTATACAAAAAAAGATATGAATCTTGAAGACAATATTATAAAAGAGAGAATTAAAGATTCGGGTTACATTGTTTCATCAATTGAGAGGCTTTAATGAAAAAAGAAAATAGATCACTCTTTGCTCAAATAATCGTACTTTTTACTAGTGCAAGCACGCTGGTTTGCTGTGCCCTACCCGCATTACTTGTTGCAATAGGCGCTACGGGTGTTCTTATAAGTCTATTTTCAAATATTCCCTTTTTAATAACAATAAGTGAAAATAAAGAAATTGTTTTCACAATAGCTGGATGCTTTTTATTCGTTTCATATTTACTGAATCGAAATGATGATGTCGAAAGTTGTGAAATTGACGAGAATCTTTCACTGTCTTGTAATAATCTTAAAAAAACTAATAAAAAAATTTTACTAGTTAGTTTGATTATTTATATAATTAGTCTTTTTTTTGCTTTTTTTGCACAATATTTTATTTAAAAAATGAGCTGTTTAAAANATAATTTTAAACAGCTCATTAAGCTTAAATATAAAATTATATAATGTTACGAGTTAGATAGGCAGTCTTTAAGCCCCATGGATAAGTTATCTATTAGTTCAAAATAGAGATTTTTACCAGGAGTTAAATCAAAACCTATTGGATCTAGTTCGCCTTCTTTGGCTCCTGTATCAGTTATTACAGTTTGAACTATTCTAGATGGAAACTGTGGCTCTCTAAATAAACAGACAACATTATCTTTTTCAATTTTAGCTTTAATTTCTGTAATTCTTTTTGGTGTCGGTGAAATTTCAGGATTTAGTGCAATTGAACCAACAGAATTCAAAGAATTTTCATTTTCAAAATATTGATATGCATCATGAAAAACGATATATGGCTTATCTTTAATTGATGAAAGTTCATTTTTAATTTTTTTACCTTTTTCTTTTAATTTTTTAATAAATACTTTGGCATTAGCTTTGTAAATATTTTTTTTATCAGGATTAATCTTTGATAATTCTTTAACAAAGAATTTAGTAAGTTTAATTACATTTTTATTGCTTAGCCAAATGTGTGCATCATAATCACCATGATCATGATGATGGCCATCTCCATGATCTTCTTCTTCCCACACTCCCCCTTCTCTAATCGGAAGTAGTTTAAGACCAGCATTTCCGAGTACTTTAATTTTTTTTACATCCTCGTCTAGTGTTGCTAATGGTCTTTCGACAAATGTTTCTATAGATTCATCAATATATACGAAAATATCGGCATTATTAAGCTTTTTCATATCTGAAGGTTTAAGCTTAAAATCATGTGGTGATGCATTTGTATTTAAAAGCAAGTCTACATCTGAATCAACAATATTTAACAAAATTGAATGTATTGGCTTGATTGTTGTTACGATTTTTTTTTCAGATGCTATAGAAAAATGTGTTAAAGTAGTGAAAATAATTGTAAGTAATATAAATTGTTTTATCATAATAAATGTTATATTATAACATTGAGGATTTTATGTCAAACACAAGATGTGATAACCATGAAAAATGTATTTCTACTACAATTGATCAAGTAGAAAAAATATGCACTGAGAAAGGTCTTCGTTTTACAAAAATTAGAAAAGCGATACTTGAAATTATTTGGGAAAGTCATCAGCCAATCAAAGCATATGATATCTTATCAAAGATTTCCAACATAAATTACTCAGAAAAACCACCAACTGTATATAGAGCACTAGATTTNTTAATGGAAAACGGTTTTGTCCATAAAATAAATAGTTTAAATTCTTATGTTGGATGTAGTCATCCAAATAAACATAGTGATTGTTATTTTGTAATTTGTTCAATTTGCAATGAAGTTCAAGAATGCTGTGACTCAACTATAACTAAAACTATTAAAAAAGTTTTAAATAAAAATACTTTCAAACATGATCATATAGCACTAGAAGTAAATGGCCAATGTAATGACTGCTCTGATGTAAGTGATAAATAATGTTAATAAAAGCTAACAATATCTCTGTTGTTCGAGGAAATAAAAAAATACTTGAAGATATCAACCTATCAATTGACTCTAAGGATTTTATTACAATTTTGGGTCCAAACGGAGCAGGAAAATCAATGTTGCTCAAATGCTTACTTGGTTTTTTTAAACCTGATGAAGGCGAGATAATAAAATCTGATAATTTAAAAATTTCATATAGTCCACAAGATTTCATCATTGATAAATCAATACCAATCACTGCTCTTGATTTTATAATGTTAAATAAAAAGATAGAGAAAGATGCCATAATTAATCTTTCAAAAGATTTCTTTATTGAAGATCTGCTAAAAAAACAATTATCATATTTGTCTGGTGGAGAATTACAAAAANTTTTAATAACTAGATCATTGATAGACAATCCAGATTTACTTATTTTAGATGAGCCAACACAAAATCTTGATGTTTCTGGACAATTAAATTTTTATAAATTTTTAAATAAAATTTATGAAGAAAGAGATATTAGCATATTAATGGTATCTCATGATCTTCATATGGTTATTTCAACAACTAAAAAAGTAATCTGTCTTTCCAATCATATATGTTGTTCAGGTGAGCCCTCAAAAATTACACAAGATCCTGAATTCATAAATTTATTTGGTCATGATTTTGCAAATATGATGTCCCTATACAAACATGATTTTAATCACACTCATCATGAAGGTGATGAAAATGCTTGATGGTTTTATTATAAATGCTCTTATTGCAGGAATATGTGTTTCAATAATTGCTGGTGGTCTTGGATGTTTTGTAGTCTGGAAAAAAATGGCATATTTTGGAGACTCCTTATCACATTCTAGCTTACTTGGAATAGCTATTGGAATTTCACTAGGTCTAAATTTCACTATTGGAACTTTTATAACCTGTATAATTTTTGCCTCGCTTTTAACTTATCTTCAGAATAAAAATATATTNTCCAATGATACTCTACTTGGTATTCTTGCTCATGCTGCCCTCTCTATTGGAATTATAGCTATAAGTATTTCAAATCAGTATGTAAATTTAGACGCTTATTTATTTGGAGATATTCTTACTGTTACAGAATCTGAAACATACTGGTTTATTAGTGCAGCAGTTATAGTTTTTATAATTCTTTATATAATCTGGGAAAAGCTAGTTTTAATGACAATTGATGAAAATATNGCGAAGTCTGAAGGTATTAATACATCATTAGTTCACTCAATTTTTTTAATATTATTGGTTATTTTTGTTGCCACCTGTGTAAAAGTGGTTGGAATACTACTTATTACATCAATGCTGATAATTCCAGCAGCTGCTTCAAGGCAAATAACAAATTCTCCTACTAAAATGGCTTTTGGATCTGGCTTAATAGCAATAGCTTCAGTTTTTATTGGAATATATTCTTCAATAATCTTTGATATTCCTACTGGCCCATCTATAATCGCCATTCTTACAATAATATTCATTCTAACTTTACCCCTAAAAAGAAAGAGCTAAATTTGCTTTAGCAAAATGTTATGTTATAACATTATATAATTTTTCAAAGGGAGAGGTATATAATGAAAAATATTGTAAAAATATTAGTGTTATTAATTGGTTTTGCGCTACCAATTGATGCATTATCTAAAGGGCATGAGCATGANGATCATGACCATTCCAGTCATGGTGGTGGAGATAGTGGATTTTATATACATTCAGGTATAAGAATTCATCTTGATAAAACTCTTGATGCGGCTGAAGAAGGTGAGCAAGTAGATGAGGCATCTACTCACTCACATTTTGAAATTGGATATAATTTTAATGAAAGTCTAACAATTATATCAGATATTAAAATCGAAGGTGGAGATCATGGACATTCACATGGTGAAGAAGAATCTGAGACACCTAAAGATAAATTTTTTGAGGAACATAAATCTATTGTTAATAAATTATATGTAAACCTTAAGACAGAAAATTTTGATCTATATGCAGGTAAATTTTCACCTGTTGTTGGTTTTGATTATCATAAATTTCCAGGTGCATATGGCTATCAAGAAATTGAAGGGTATGCCCTATTACAGAAAATGGGACTTGGAGCCAAGCTTGAAAGTGATTTCGGAGATGCTGGTACNCATACAATTAATGCATCAACATTCTTCGCAGATACAACTTCACTGAGCCATTCAAGAATTAATAATGATGGTAAATTAAGAAAATCTGATGGTGGAGTATCTAACACTGAAGACTTCTCATCATATTCAGTCTCACTCGGTGGTAAAAATTTCTTTTCGCTAGACAACAATTTTATTGATGGTTTCTCATATCAAATTGGTTATGCGAAACAAGGAAAAGGCACAGGTGATGCTGAAGATGAAAAGAGATATTCATTTGGTGTTGCTCATACATCTTATCTTAATGAAGGTGTAAAAATGACTTTAATTGCTGAGTATATGAATATTTCAAAACTAGGTGGTGAAAGTGGTCACGATAGAGCAACTACTACATATGGTCTTGGTTTTGAACATGGTAAGTTCACATTAGGTGGAACATTAACTTATAAGGATAATGATGCAGACGAAGAAGATGAAAATGTTGATGACAACATAAGACAAGTTTCGTTGGGTTATTATGTAGATGAAAACTTAAAAATTGACCTTGGATATAAAAGAAAGAAAGTTTCAAACGAAGTTTCTAAAATAGCTGGAATAACTATTAAATATGTATTTGATTGGCCTTCTGGTGGTCATCATGATCATCACGATCATTAAATTTTAGAAATACCTTATCTCCTAAACTTGGGCATCAAGACATCTTGGGTGCCCAAGTTTATTTTTTAACTACTAAATCCCTACTAATTTCACTAACATACTTACAGCCTGTTAAAATCATTGTCTCTATTAATTCTTTATTTAACAAAGCTTAAACTATGTGTCTTCTATGAATTTATTATTCTTTGAAAATAGTTTTTCCATCGCATGCAGCGCAATTGCATGGTTAAGAATAATGTCTTTACGAGTTTGTTGAGTGTGATCATCAGAAGACCGATATTCAGCAATCATCTCATCAAATGCACTTTGGTCAAATAATCCAACTTTTGCAATATTATCACGGGACAGATATTTTTCGATGAGCTGATTGATAGATTCAGTTTTTGCTTTGTCTGTATGTGCAGGCGGTGCCATAAAAGCAAACTTTTCTCGTTTATATAAAACTTCAGGCAGAACGTGTTGCATAGCTTCACGCAGCACCCACTTTTCAATACCATCACGGATGCGAACATGTGGCGGAAGATTAATCGCCATTTCAACTACATGATGATCCAAAAAAGCCGGACGTGATTCCAAAGAATTAGCCATATCGACACGGTCTCCACCCCAATTAAGAATCTGCCCCTCCAGCATGGTTTTTATCCAGCTATATTGGGCCTTGTCCAGCGGATGACGACCGTTTATTTTACTTTTATCTAAACTATAAGCAATCGCCGCGATTGGGTCATATTCTCCAAGCTTCTTTTTAAACGACTCACAGAGCAAAGACTTCACCTTTTCGTAAACCAAAATCCATGGCTGAATCCATGATGGTGTAAATCCCATTACCTCTTCAAATGCAGGATGAGATACATCTTTTTCTGCTAGCACCGAACCACTAAATACTTTGTTGGTATCTTTGAGCTTAGCATCCATCTGCTTACCCTGATAAGCTGAATCATGGAGGAACATGTCTCTTTTAAAGGCAGCATAACCTCCAAAAATTTCATCGGAACCTTCACCTGTAATAACCACTTTATATCCGCTGCTGGTCACATGCTTACTCATCAGCATTTTTGCTACACCAAGTGTATTATAGAAGGTTCGCTCTGAATGCCATACAGCTTTTTCAAAGTTTTCTCCGTATAAATCAGCTGCAAGTACAGGAAGGATATCCTGATCAGCACCACATTTTTCTGCCATTTCGGTGGCAATCGCCGCTTCATCATAACGCGCATCATCAAAACTGATGGTAAAGGCTTTGACTGGGGATTGTTGAATTGCTGAAGCCATTCCTAGTATTGAGCAGCTATCAATGCCACCAGAGAGATAGCAGGCCACTGGTACATCAGCTTCTAAACGCAATGTGATAGACTTGATAAGAGCTTCACGTACCGCTTCAATATGTTCTTCATCAGAGGCCTGAGTGTGCTGGCCATTCAGCGGAAAATCTACATCCCAATAGCAATGGTCTTTAACAATCAGCCCTTTATTACCCTTTTTAATAGTCATCATATGGCCTGGCTTGAGTGCATGGATATGTTCGTAGAGTGTATCACCCGGTACCATAACTTGCATCATCTGGTGCAATTGTGCTCTGGGTGAAACATCTCTTGGTATATTTGGATGAGCCAATAGAGCCTTGATTTCGGAAGCATAATAGACGGAATATTCAGAAATATGAAAAAAGAGCGGACGGATACCAAAACGGTCACGCACTAAAATCAGCTGCTCTTCTTGCTCATCATATATAGAAAAGGCAAACTCACCGCGCAGATGATCAACAAAATTCAGTCCATGTTTACGATAGAGTTTTAATGCAATCTCGCTATCAGATTTAGTAGTAAAATCAAACCCATCGGTTTTGAGCAAACCGCGAATGTGTTTATAATCATAAAACTCTCCATTCACGGTCAGAATTAACCCTGCTTGCTTGTCAAAAATGGGCTGGTTGCCCGTGTTCAAGTCAATGATGGATAGACGTGTATGTGCCATGGCAAGGCCATGCTCTGAATCAATATGAAAGCCCATACCATCCGGCCCACGATGAATAAGCTGTTCAGCCATTTGTTGAACATATTTTTCATTGCTTTGGTTAATATTATAAGGGCTCCATAGCCCTGCGATTCCACACATAATTTCCTATTCCTTTTTTAAGAGTTCTCTTGGTATTACATCCTTAAGTCTGTCAAATATGGCCATCAATAATGCCTGCCGAATAAATACCGCCCCATCTGCCTGATTGAAATAGAGATTGTGATCAGTATCATCTAAATTAGTATCCAGTTCTGCCCCACGTGCCAAGGGGTGGAGGATAACTGTATCTTTTTTTAATTTTGAATCAGCACTTAGTTTAAACTGAGCCCCTAGTTTTCGGTAACCATCACCAATATAAGCAATTGTGTTTTGATATATAATGTCTAAGTCCTTAACAACCTCTTGCAGGTTATAGCCTATTTCAATCGAAACTGGGCTGGCATCACAAAACTCTTGTACCTCTGGCCCCAGCGGATCTGCCATTTCAGAGATGATGGTGATTTTGCGAATATTGTTTTTGAATAATAATGCTAAAAGTAAAAAGCTTTTGACCGTACGCATATTTCCGGGGGTACCTACAATACCAATATGAAGGCGCTCATGCTCTCGCAAAGTATCATAAGCAAGTGAGGGCTTCCATTTGAGTAATGAATACCAATCTGCCAATGCTTGTGTAGGGTGTTCGTCTGAGCCATTACCGCCATTGATTAGAGGAATACGGAGATACTTACTCAACTCCTGAATTGCTTTTTGTTCAGTGTGGCGCACAACGATAATATCCGTATAGCTATTAAACATCTGACCAATATCCTGAAGTGATTCGCCCTTGGCTATACCGGTAGTTGCAGCATCGACGACACTTAATGTTCTGCCACCCAGATGTAGCATAGCACTTTCAAATGAAAGTCGTGTACGTGTGCTGGGTTCAAAAAATGCTGCTGCCAAAATTTTATCATTCAAAATATCGTTTGTTGAAAATCGCTTCAACTGTAAATATGCTGCGACCTTACAAAGTTCAACAAGCATATCAGAGGTAAAAAAATCAGAAGATAAAACAGAATTCTGAATCAGTGGTTGCAATATATTCAAATCAATAAAATTGTTATTTTTTATCAGGCCTTCTGGATCAGGGCATAGACCTAACATGCTGATTTTGTTCCCGGGCTCAATAATATGCTCTACTTTTGAGGCAGACTTAATTACCATAACTTTCCCCTTTTCATTTCTTTAACAAGGAAGTAAAGTAGCAGAGTGCTAGTAATAGCACACAAAGAAAGCGATAAATAAACTATTATGGCAATAAATGTGGATGAAAACATTAGAGTCCCTCCTCTCTTAAGTTGTTCCAATTGTACTTTGCAGGATAACAATATGCACAAAACAAAACACATGCCATAGAAACAGCGGTGCCAACCAATGAAGCGACATACCATCCAATCTCAAAATAGGTTAAAAGCCCAACAGCACTGCCAAGTAACATACCGCTGATAGCACCATGGGAGGAAGCACGTTTCCAGTACAACCCCGTGACAATAGGCCATATCATGCTGCCTACCATTGGCCCTGCAAAAAATAATACAGTAGCAAGAGTGCCTATACGTGGTAGGCAGATAGCCCATGTTCCCAGCCCAAGCAGCAATGTGATAATTTGTGCAGCTTTTTTGAGTTGTTGAGCATTAGCTTTAGGTCTAAAGAGCTTCCGGTATACATCCTCCGCAATCAGATCTGATGTCGCGGCCAGCAAACTATCAATACTGGAAGCGAGGGAACAAAATACAATAATAAAAATAGCAATGGCTCCTACTTCACCAAGTATATTAGCCACCACTAGTGGGCCGACCATGTCCGGATTAGGAACTGCCACCCCTAGTGCACCAGAAGCCAATGCAATAAAACCGGCTGCAATCGGAATAGGCAACCAAATCAATCCACTAATAAAAAATGCCTTTTTGCCAATGCCCTCACGAAAGGCAAAAGCACGGCTCCACCATACATTATTATGAAAAACTTCACCCAACCCAAACAACAGGTTGTTAAAAACTGCCATAATGGCTGCCGGAAACATGACATCTAGTAAAGCAGGCTTATACAGTAAAAGATTGGTATGAATATCGTCAATGCTTACATTGCTTAAGACGGCAAACCCAACAACCACAATCCCAATAAGAATAATTAAACTTTGAATAAAGTCTGTGCCAATCACAGCGAATAAGCCCCCACGCATGGTATAAATCACGCATACTGCAAGAATCACACTCATACCATACATGTAGGGAATTCCAGATAGTGAATTAAGCAAAGATACTACAACAGGCATATCTGCACCTCCGATTGGAAGAACCAGAATAATTCCAAGCACACACGAAATTCCAATAAGTGAATATATGTACTGTTTATTTGTTGGTTCATCGATACTCAAGTAAATCAAAACAAACGCCGCAATAACCAAAATTATTTTGACCATGTTTAGCCAACTAGGGCCCCATGTAGGAGTTTTCAACCATTTTCCAAATACACTAATTCCACCTTTTAATTTGTACATGGCTAGGATGGAACCAGTTAATGTCATCCAACCTACTAATGCTGAAAGACCAGCAGCAATCATTGTAACAAGACCAGCAACAACTAAGGATGTTCTCCATTTTGCATCAACTTTCATTGATTCCATAAAAAAGAAAACAGTAGCAGCTACCATTCCAATTGAAATAATCCAAAAACTCATTCCAACAAAATCATTAGCCTCAAGATTACCTGATGCAAAAGCTGCAAAAGGAATTAAACTAACAATACCAGCAGGAATAAGATATTTTGCTAATTTAGAAATAACATTAATCATTATTTAAAACTCCCGATTTATCTAATCAGTACTATATTATTCCTGATTAAAGATTTCAATACAAAATTAATTTTATAAATGTAATGCTTTTTATAACAAAAAAAGTATAATTATCAATATATTTTAAATATTTATTAGTAATAATTAAAAAAATTGCATAACTACTTTAAAATATTATAGATTAGACATGCAATTATTTCATCTCAGAGGTTGGATATGCTTTCAGATAATGTATTAATTAGTTCTTTTATTTTTTTTATAACATGCGGTGTAGTGTGGTTAATTATATCACGTATAGAAAAATCAAATCTTTCACCAAGAATCAAAAGAGTTTTATCATACGGTTGTTTTGCTGTTATTTTTGCCTTAATAGTATTTATTTTTAATCATCATTCAGAAAATTACTTNGCCCTTAATACTTAATTAATGACAAAATTCTCAGCTGTTAACCTCACTCTTGCAGGTGCAATATGCATGAGTTTTGTTGGTTTGCTGATACGNCTTATTGAAAGNGCTGATGGATTTCAGATTTTATTTTATCGTTCAATAGGAATGAGTTTAGTCATACTCACCTTAGTATGCNTAAGAAGAAATAAATCCCCTTTTAGAGTNCTNAAAAGTTTAGATAGAAATGATTTCTTTATGGGCATTTGTTTTTCTTTAGCATTTTTGACATATGTTTTCTCAATGCTTAATACATCAATAGCATCAACATTATTTCTGCTTTCTATGTCTCCAATTTTTGCAGGTTGTATAGGTTGGTTTTGGATTAATGAAAAACCCCACAAAGTAGTTTGGATATCCATGCTAATAGCTTTAATTGGAGTTTCAATTATGATCAANGATGGACTTGCTGATAGCAAATCATTTGGAAATATCCTTGCTATTTTTTCAGCAATATTTTTTGCATTGGGTTTGGTNCAAGCAAGAAAAAGTAAGAAAACGGATGTCTTAGGAGGAACATTTTTAGGGGCGCTATTTTCATGTTTTTTAGGGCTTTTANTAACAGTATTACTTAAGAATAGTATNATTATANGTAAATATGATTTTTATATTTCATTGATAATGGGAGTATTCACAATAGGCCTTGGTATTGCTTTGGTCACTTGGGCTACTCCATTTTTACCAGCTGCTGAAGTGAGTATACTTGTTTTGCTNGAGAGTATATTGGGNCCTGTNTGGGTTTGGTTNTTCTTAGGTGAGATAATTTCATNTGCTGAATTGNTTGGTGGATTTACTGTAANATCAGCTGTTATATTAATGGTATATAAAACACGTTCAGTTTAAAATAAAATGTCGTCTTATATAAGACGACATTTTTTTGGGGAGGAAATTACAATATCATTTGCATTTCGCATGCCACAATCATAATAATATTGATATTTTCTAAAAATATTTAAGTAAATTTTAATAGACTGAAAAATTAGTATGGTTCTCAAAGAAAAAATTTTAATTCGTGAAGATAATAATGGTATTTGCAATTTAATTTTGAATAGGCCAAGTGCCCATAATGCACTTTCATTTAAATTGTTATCCTCTATTAAAGATGAAATAAATTTAATTAAAGAAGACAAAAGAATACGTGTATTAATTATAAGTGCAAATGGCCCCTCATTTTGTTCAGGACATGATTTGAAAGAGATAAATTCTAATAAGAATAAAAATGATTATGACAAACTTTTTAATCTTTGCAGTGAAGTAATGCTTTCATTATTAAAATTAAATATCCCAGTTATAGCAAAAATACATTCAACAGCAACTGCTGCCGGTTGTCAGTTAGTAGCAACTTGTGACTTGGCAATTGCATCAACTAATGCAAAGTTTGCAACTCCAGGTGTAAATATTGGTTTGTTTTGTTCAACTCCAATGGTTGCACTTTCAAGGAANATCTCAAATAAACATTCNATGGAAATGCTTATAACTGGNGATTTAATTGATGCACAGACAGCTCAAAATTTTGGATTAATTAATAAAGTTGTTTCCCCAGAAAAACTNAACAAAGCTGTAATGGAGATAGCTAATAAAATTCTAAAAAAATCATACACCACGATCGCTACTGGCAAAAAAGCATTTTACCACCAGTTAGAGTTAGGTATTTCTAAAGCATATGATTTCACAAGTGAAGTTATGGCAGAAAATATGATAGAATATAACGCTCAAGAAGGTGTTGAAGCTTTTTTGCAAAAAAGAAGTCCTATTTGGAAAGATTAAATAATTTTTTTTTATCTTGATATTGTTTTTTCATTAACAAAATTGATTTTGAACAATTTAATTTTTTTTCATCAAAATACATTTGGTGATTTTCATCAATGTTCGATAAATCATATCTATAGTTAACCATAATTCCAGCAGAACTGTTTAGGGCTTTGGCTGATGTATCAGCACAAAAATTAATTCTATCTAAAATGGCACCATTTCCTAAATGAAACCGAGTAACACTATCATTTGGAAATCCGTCACTTCTATTAGAAACAAAGAAATAATCTAAGGTATTTTTTAAAATTTCATCTTTATGTGAATTGAGTATTTTTNTTGAATTTGTTCCATTTATTTTATTAAAAAGAGAGGGGTTTTTAATTTTNAACCATTTCATNAATCCTGGGACTGGTGACAAAGTTACAAATTCTTTTATATTTGGATAATCTTTTCTTATAGCATTAGCGACTTGCTTAATTAAAAAATCACCAAATGAAATTCCTTTCAAACCAATTTGACAATTAGAAATGGAATAAAATACTGCTGTTGTTTCACTTCCTCTTGTTAAAATTTTTCTATCCTTAGAAAGAACATCATCAATTTTTTCTGGTACTTTATCCATTAAAGCAACGACAACAAATATTAATGGCTCGTCTTGCATGGATGGATGAAAAAAAGAAAAACATAGTCTATCATGAGGTTCCAATCTCTCTCTTAAATCCTTCCATGANTTAATTTCNTGTACNGCCTCATATTCTATAACTTTTTCTAAAATTAATGCTGGTGTTGACCAATCAATTTTTTTTAATATTAGAAATCCGCTATTAAACCAATTTTTGAAAAGTTTGAGAAAGTCATTGTCCACACGTTTTAAGTCTGGATATTTTTTTAAAAATGAAAATAATTTTTCTCGTAATTTAACTAATCTAATAGTTCCTTTGTTAGATGAATTAAGTTTACTTAAAATTTCAATTCTTTTTGGNTGAGANNTTTCTAAAACAGCTTCTAAATTTTGAGCTGANTTATTTTGANTANATNTTTTTGCTTCTTCTAAAAGCTTTNAACCATCTATATCAAATTTTTTAGAAATATCTCTAAAAAATCCAAGGAGTCCCTTATCATCAAGATTTTCAATTTTGTCAAAAAGTTGTTCAGAAACTATATTTGAACTTGCTTCACCTCTAGCTTTCAAAGCCTTTTGAAGAAGAGCTTTTAGAGAAAAATTATCATTTGCATCAACACTATTTTTAAAACTTTTAAAAAGTGTCTTTTTTTTGAGTAAGTTATTAAGCATTTCATTTAAAAATGATGCTTTTGACATTTATTTATTTACCTTTCCAAACTGGATCTCTTTTCTCNGCAAANGCTTTNGCACCTTCAATTTGATCTTCACTCCCATATAAAGNTTGAATAGTGGAAAATTCTTTTCTATTCATCTTATTTAAAGTCTCTTGAAAAGAGTGATTTTCAGAATACCTAGCNATTTCTTTAATAGCAGCAAAAACAAGTGGCGGCCCAGATGCTAAGTGATCAGCTATTTCTCTTGCACGATCCATCAAAGNGTCTTTATCCACAATCTCATTCACAAGTCCCCATCTATTAGCCTCTTTTGCATCAATCCATCTTCCAGTAAATAGGAGTTCCATTGCAATATGATAGGGGATTCTTTTGGGTAACTTAATTGTTGCGGCATCTGCTATTATACCAGATTTTATTTCAGGTAATGCGAATGAGGCATGTTCAGCAGCAATAATAATATCACATGATAGAGCCCACTCTAAACCTCCACCACAGCATATACCATTGATNGCTGCTATAACTGGTTTGTTTAAATTNGGTAATTCTTGAATNCCAGCCCAACCACCTTCACCATAATCAGTCGTTGGCTCTTCCCCTTCAGCAGCTGCTTTTAAATCCCAACCAGCACAAAAAAACTTTTCNCCTGCTGCCGTAACAATTGCAACCTTGTAAGAAGGGTTATCTCGAAACTCAACAAAAGCCTCACNCATTTTTCTACTNGTTGCTCCATCTATTGCATTTGCTTTTGGTCGATCCAAAACGAGTTCAAACACTGAACCTCTTCTATTAATTTTAACTGGATTATCTGTCATTNACTATCTCCTTTTTNTACGCGCCCAATGGCCTNAGTAAATCTCTTGAAATAATGTGCCTTTGTATTTCACTGGTCCCATCATAAATTCTTTCGACTCTTGCNTCNCTCCAAAATCTCTCCAAGGGGAGATCATCCATTAAACCCATACCACCATAAATTTGGATAGTTTGATCCGTCACTTCTGCAAGCATTTCTGAAGCATATAATTTTGCTTGAGCAACTTCTCTATTAGCTGACAAATTATTATCTAATCTCCAAGCTGAATTTAAAGTTAAAAAATCAGCNGCATCAATTTTGGTGATCATGTCCGCTAATTTAAANGANACACCTTGAAATTTTCCAATCTTTTGTCCAAATTGTTCTCTTTCTGAAGACCATTCAAGAGCGTAATTAAAAACTCTCCTAGCTCTTCCGACACACATCGCTGCAACTGTAATTCTTGTTGCATATAGCCACTCATTGGCTACATCAAACCCTTTGTGCAGTTCTCCAAGGATTTTTGAGCTTGGCAAACGGCAATTATCAAATGTTAGTATGCAATTTTGATACCCTCTGTGAGAAACTGAATTATAACCGTCTTTTATTTGAAATCCAGGAGTTCCTCTATCCACAAGGAAACATGTAATTAGTTTCTTCTTNCCTTTAGGTGTTTCTTCTTCTCCAGTAGCAATAAAAACAATTACAAAATCAGCAATATTTGCATGAGAGATAAAATGTTTTGTACCATTAATTATAAAATCTTCCCCATCTTTTTTGGCAAAACATTTCATGCCTCTAACATCTGATCCAGCACCTGGCTCTGTCATAGCCAAAGCATCAAATTTTTCACCTTTTATTGCTGGAAATAAATACTCTTCTTTTTGTTCCTGATTACAAGCTAATAATATATTGGACGGTCTACCCCAAAAAATAGTTAAACCTTGGCTTCCCCTNCCAAGTTCNCTTTCTAGAAGNGCAAATGATAAATTATCTAATCCACCACCACCNACATCTTCTGGCATATTNGGCGCAAAAAAACCTAATTTCAAAACTTTGTTTTTGATTTCTTGACCTATTTCATCTGGTACTAAACCAGTTTTTTCAACTTCTTTTTCAAGAGGATATATTTCATTTTCAACAAATGTCCTCACTGTATTTACAACCATTTCNTGTTCGTCAGTTAAGCCAAAATTCATTAAATATCCTATGCNTTATTTGTNTGTTTTTTATTATATTTAATATCATAATTATGAATTTAATTAACACATTAATTTATTAGGTTGACGTAAATTTTTTTTAGTTTCAATCTCATATCGTTAATTAATTAAATTTAATAAATTATGGAAAACTCATTTTATAACTACCCACTTTTAATAAAACAGTTATTAATCTCTCCNTTATCATCAAACCCTGAACAAGAAATAGTTGATAATGAAAATCAAAGATATGACTACAAAAGACTCAATACCAATATTCATACCCTAGCCAATGCTTTGAGAGAANTAGGAATTAAAAAAGGAGACACTATTGGCGTTATGGCCTGGGACACAATCAGGTATCTAGAGTTTTTTTTCACAATTCCTATGATGGGAGCAATATTACATACTATAAATATTAGACTCTCAGAACAGCAAATTCTNTATACTATAAATCATGCAGATGATGATATACTTATAGTTCATCATGATTTTATTCAGGTTATAGATAAAATCAGAAAAAAAATTTCAAGACCAATTAAGATTATTCTTCTTAATAGTAACAAATATNATCTCAGTGATAACAATACTTATCTTTATNAAGACTTAATTAAAAATAAANAGTNNAAATTCAAATTTGAAGATTTTNATGAAAACACAACTGCAACAAAATTTTATACTACTGGAACTACAGGTGACCCAAAAGGGGTGTCCTACTCACATCGACAACTTATAATTCATACACTTGGATTTATTGCAGGTTCATCAGTATCAAATTTTAGTCATAGATTCCATAATGAAGATGTATACATGCCTCTTACACCAATGTTTCATGTTCATGGTTGGGGATTTCCATATATGGCGACACTTCTTGGTGTAAAACAGGTTTATCCAGGAAGATATGAGCCAAAAAAACTATTAGATCTTATAATACAAGAAAAAGTAACATTTTCTCATTGCGTTCCAACTATTTTACAAATGCTGTTAAATGAAAATAAAAAAATAAAATATGATTTATCTAAACTAAAACTTATAATTGGGGGTTCAGCAATGTCAAAAAACCTTGCTGAAGAGGCTCGAAATCATGGCATTAATGTTGTAAGTGCATACGGAATGTCAGAAACATGCCCTTTTCTTACTATAGCTCAAATACCGTCAGAGGCCAGAATATCTAGTCAAAGAGAACTGATTAAAATGAGAACCAAAACGGGTAAACCNGGGCCNTTAGTTGACTTACGTNTTGTTGATNAAAACTATAAAGATGTAGTTAGAGACAACAANTCAACTGGAGAAATAATAGCTAGAGCTCCATGGTTAACAAATGGATATATAAAAGATAAACAGGCATCTAAAGAATTATGGAAAGGTGGTTATTTACATACTGGGGATGTCGG
>FUFK010048761.1_pt1 | contig 18596 bp, 19 predicted proteins | sample 1021851 | NCBI WGS metagenome assembly FUFK01 (sample SAMEA51879418, study PRJEB19060) | metagenome
TATAAAATTAAAAACATGAAATGTGACTTTACAATGGCTAAGATGGGGCAAANAAGGCACANTTTTNNAAAAATGTNCTTCTGCTTTNTATTTTTGATNATNTTTTTAAATNANAATCTACTAGCAACATTCTCCCAATTCACCAANTTTTCTAAAAAATTTGAGAGATATGCCGGACGCTTATTTCGAAAATCAATATAATAAGAATGTTCCCAAACATCACAACCTAACAGTGCTGTTTGACCAAAACAAAGTGGATTAACGCCGTTTTCAGTTTTTGTGACTTTCAAACTCCCATCTGCTTCTTTAACAAGCCAACACCAACCAGAGCCAAATTGACCAGCACCAGCAGCACTGAACGCCTCCTTGAAAGCATCTATACTCCCAAAGCTCTCTTTAATTAATGATTCTAACTCAGAGGGCATGCCAGTTTTAGACGGTCCCATCATTTCCCAAAATTGCATATGATTCCAATGCTGTGATGCATTATTGAATATACCATTTTGTGCAACCGCATTAGCATCGTAGGTTCCGGTTACAATAGATTCTAACGTTTCTGTTTCCCACTTAGTGCCAGCAATTAATTTGTTTCCATTGTCAACATAGGCCTTATGATGTAAATCATGATGATATTCAAGAGTTTCAGCACTCATACCATGTTGAGCCAATGCATCATGAGCATAGGGAAGGTCAGGAAGTTCAAAAGCCATTTTAGTCTCCATAAATTTAAATTGTTATCAATTATTTAGGCTAAATTGAAGTAAAAACCAAACCATCTGATAAAATAATTTTTTTTTTAGGATATTTTTTTAGGTTCGCTTATCATTCGAATATATGAATAAGCTATTTACTATTAAATATTTAAGGACCCACATCTAATGATATCTGAAAAAAATTCCTTACAGCACCATATGTTTATCGAAACTTTTTTAGGACAGACCCCAAAGATTAACCAAACTGCCTTTATATCNANATCNGCCGCAATAATTGGAGCAGTNGAAATTGGNAAAAACTGCTCAGTTTGGCACCATACAACAATCAGAGGAGACGCAAATTTTATAAAAATTGGGGAAGGAACTAATATACAAGATAATTCTGTTATACATATNGATTCTACAAAATTTCCGACAATAATCGGAAACCATGTTACAATTGGACATTCTGCAATCATTCATGCTTGTACACTTNAATCACATAGCTTTATTGGAATGGGTTCAATAATTATGGATGGTGCAATNGTAAACAGTTTTTCAATGGTTGCAGCAGGTGCACTAGTGACCCCAGGCAAAAAGGTGCCCAAAGGAGAGTTGTGGGCAGGGTCACCTGCAAAAAAAATGAGAAACTTAACTGATGAAGAATTCGAGATGATTGAAATTTCTGCTATACGGTACATTGAAGTTGGAAAAGCTGCTAGATTGGGAGAAAGTGCAGAACCGTTTTCTCATTTTTCCATTAAGCCAATCCCCAATGAAAATTAAAAATATATTGCTGAGTTGGTATTGCTCTTCATTATGCTAAAAATTCAAATCCGCCTGCTACAAAACCTGAATAGGCAAGTCTTAAACCAACTATTGACAGCACTATACCAAATATCTTACGTAGCTTATCGCGATTAATCCTATCCGCTGTTTTTGCACCAATTATCGCCATAAAAAAAGATGTGGTTGTAAGACACAATACTCCTGGAAGCCAGACATAGCCAAAAGAGTGGGTTGGTCTTCCAGGCNCATCCATGCCCATTATAACAAAACTTNTCATGCCAGGAATAGCAATNACTAATCCGATAAGAGCTGATGTCCCAACAGCCTTGTGCATTTTCCATCCAAAAGAAGTCAGTGAAGGTACCATTAGCGAACCTCCTCCAATNCCAACTAATGAAGATAATAGACCAACTGTTCCACCAATCACTGCTCTAAATAAAATATTGGGTAGGCCTTTTCTTAATACGATGTTTTTTAAAAGAAATATAAATCCAAAAATAACACACAAGGAACCAAAAAGAATTTTTAAGGAAGAATTATCCAATAAACGTGCAACCATTGCGCCTCCACACGCACCTATAAATACGTACAAAGCAAACTTTCGAACGACAAAAAAATCTACATTTCCAAGAGCCATGTGTGTTTTTGCAGATAAAAAAGATGTAGGAATAATTACAGCTAACGATGTGCCGATAGCTGAATGCATCGCTGTTAACACCCCTGTCTGAGTTTGCGTTAGAATATATGCAACCAATGGAACCATAATAATTCCACCGCCAACACCTAAAAGACCGGCAACAAAGCCGGCAAATATACCTGTAAGCAATAAAATGAATGCAATACCAAACATATCACTTAANAATAAATCGAGCATTTTGCTCCTTTAACNAGAAATTTGCTAATATTTAATAATTGAATTAATTGCTCATGAATGTTTCATGTCGATAGATGATTTTTAATATAAAAAATTTTAACATTGTTCTGTTAATATGTCTCTGTTCTTACTAGTTTTTGCATTTAAAACAAGCTAGCATATTCATGCTCGTGAAATTAAAAAATAAGTGAAAAATAATGGCGGTACTTGTAACAGGCGAAAAACTTGAAATTCTAATTACGGAAGCAGAAATAGCTTCACGAATTAACACATTATCAGAACAAATCAGCAAAGCCTATGAGCAAACAGACCAACTCGTTGTTATAGGTCTTTTACGAGGGTCCTTTGTTTTTATTGCTGATTTAGTGCGTTGTCTGGATTTACCAGTTGAGGTAGATTTTATGACAGTTTCAAGTTATGGCAATAAAATGAAGTCTTCAGGACAATTACGAATTATAAAAGACGTTGAAACAGATTTAAAAAACAGAGATGTTCTTATAATCGAAGACATAATTGATACAGGACAAACATTATCACAGGTTGTAAGTCTTCTTGAAACAAGAAAACCAAAGTCTCTTCGAATTTGCACTCTACTAAACAAACCATCTCGAAGAGAAGTTAAGGTAGATGTTGACTGGGTCGGATTTGATATCCCAGATGAATTTGTCATTGGATATGGTATTGATTATGCGCAACAAGGTCGAAANCTTCAACATATTGCAATCGTTANAAAAACCTNATCTTAGGAATAAAGCNAAATTTTGATTTTGANACTCTCCATCAAGCATCTTTAACGTTTACGACCAATCTCCCAAATGTGTTTCCNNCTAGNATATCTTTCCCNGCTTGAATAACCTCTGATAATGNTATTTCTGTGCTAATCAAATCAAGCATATGTGGTGGCAAGTCAGAGGATAAACGCTCCCATGCCCGAATTCGCTTTGGCGTTTCTTTGCTTGCAGAGTCGATCCCTATCAATTTTATACCTCTAAGTAAAAACGGAATTACACTGGCTGGAAGGGAAGAGTCTCCTGCATTACCAATTGCAGCAACTGCTGTTTCATGTTTCATTTGAGAGAGAATACGAGCAAGCATTATACCACCAACTGTGTCGATGCATCCNCCCCAAACNGCAGACTCCAATGTCTTATTAGATGGTTCTNCTANGGATTNTCTCTCAATAATTTTAGTTGCACCTAGATCTTTTAGAAATGGAGTATTTTTGTTTACATTCCCAGTAACACATGCAACTTCATAACCAAGGAAAGCCAATACTGCAACCGCTATAGAGCCTACACCACCTGTTGCGCCTGTAACTAAAACAGGACCAGAGTCTGGTTTCATACCATTATCCTCTAGCTCAATAATACCAAGCATCGCACTAAGTCCAGCCGTACCTATAGCCATAGAATTCTTTAATGACATCGACTCTGGCAAGGGTACTAACCAGTCTGCTTTTACCTTTGCTTTTTGACTATATCCACCAAACCAAACTTCACCAACACGCCAGCCTGTATTAATTACTTTATCACCAGGCTTAAAGCGAGGGTCTTTGCTTTCTAGCACTATTCCAGAAAAATCAATGCCAGGAATATGCGGATATTCACGAACTAATCTTCCTTTCCCGTTCAGACACAGACCATCCTTGAAGTTAACATCAGAATAATGAACTTCTATTGTAACATCCCCCTCCTCAGGAAGTTGAGAATCTTTTACATCTGACAAATTTGCATATATCGTGTCATCCTCTGCTTTATTTACGATAATTGCTTTAAACATGGGTTATATTCCTTTACTATATTTTTTTACTTTCGAAAAAAATATAGTTTCAAGTTAGTAAAGTGAGCAATAAATAATTTATTTTTATTCTTTTATTTTTGCAGTTTTTTAAAAATATGGAGATTATTAATGTTTCAAGAGGTAACACCCCCCATAGCATATCAGAAATTAAAAGAGACTAAGGATGCTATATTAATTGACTGTCGCACAGAACAAGAATGGATAAATATCGGAGTACCTGACCTCTCAACAATAAATAAATCTGTTTTGAAAATTGAACTTCTACGTCAAGACCAATCAATAAACCANGACTTTATAGAGCAGGTTGAGGAATATACNTCTCANGAAACNCCTTTATATTTAATCTGTAGGTCTGGNGCACGCTCTGCAGCNGCTTGTAAAATACTCTTAAAGGCTGGTTTTAATGACGTAACAAACGTAGCAGAAGGGTTTGAGGGNCATTCATATCAGGAGGAACATCCAAAAGTAATTGANGGATGGAAATCGCATTCCTTNCCTTGGAAAAAATGATAAATTTACGATTACATTATAACTTTACAAAAATATGTGTTTTTATAATGTTAGCTTTTACATCTTGCCTTTTTAAAATTTTTACTCATCTTTGAAATNTGAAATATAGTCTCTATCAAAAACAATTAAGACATTTTTGCCGTTGCTGGCAATTTGGAATTTTTATCGTTGCTTGTTTTTACATTAACTCTAGTTCAGCCTCAGCGGACCAACGAAATCCAGAATTAGCTAACTTATTTTCAGAACTTAAAACAGCTAAATCACCCCAAGATGGCGAAGTTATTTCGAGTAAGATATGGCAAATATGGACCACCCATGACTCTGATCATACGCTAAGCAAACAGATGCAGATGGGTATAGACTTAATGCAGTCTGGTCAATTAAGGGCTGCAAAAGCAGTTTTTAGTTATATTATAGACCAAGATAATAAATTTGCGGAGGCTTGGAACAAAAGAGCAACCGTTTTGTTTTTTATGGGTGAATTTGAGAAATCTAAAATCGATATTGCACAGACATTAGTATTAGAAAGTAATCATTTTGGCGCTTTAGCTGGTCTTGGTATGGTTGAGGTTCACCTCGGAAATCCGAGAGCTGCACTTAAGGCTTATAAAAGCGCTGCTTCTATAAACCCGCATTTATTAGATGTAAAAAAAGCCATTATCAGGCTCGAAGAAGAATTAAAAGGGGTTCTNACATAGAGAGAATTAATATTAGATATGTTCTACACGAATGGCATTAGTGCTCCCCGCAAGACCAAATGGAAAACCTGCTACTACTACTATCGAGTCGTTTTTAGCAACAGCATTTTCCTTTATAAGTATTTTTTTTGTTATAGATAATGCTTTCTCGTAATCTGTTTCAGCCTGACGTATTGTTGTGGCTCCATACAATATAGATAGTTTTCTCTGAACATTTTGCTTAGGAGTTGAAACAAATAATCTTATAGCTGGCCTTTCTCTCGCAATTCTCACCGCTGTATTTCCTGATGCTGTATAGGCTATGATAGCCTTAGCCTTGATTGTTTGCGCAAGCGCAACTGATGCCTTCGCAACGGCATGATATATTGATGGCTCCACTTCCAATGGAGCAGGGCCGTCAAAAGAAAAATAGGTTATGTGGTTTTCAGCTGAAATAAGTATATTCGCCATTGTTTTAACTACTTCTACTGGATATTCACCAATCGCTGTTTCAGCAGACAGCATAACTGTATCGGCCCCATCAAATACTGCCCCAGCAACATCCGTTGCTTCTGCCCTTGTTGGCGTNGGACTTGCTATCATAGATTCTAACATTTGAGTNGCAACCACNACNGGTTTNCCCACTTTTCGNCATTGATATATCAATCTTTTTTGAACAGATGGTACCTCGGCGGCATCAAGCTCAACCCCCAAATCACCCCTTGCGATCATAATTGCATCACTAGCGTTAATAATATCTTCAATTTCNAATAAAGCCGCTGGCTTTTCTATTTTAGCCATCAATTGTGCTCTACCTTCTATTCTTGCTTTAGCTAATAAAACATCAGATACTGACTGAACAAAGGANAANGCTATCCAGTCAGCNCCATTATCCAGTGCAAACTCTAAATCANTNAAATCTTTNTCTGTTAGGNNNTNTGTATTTAATTTAATATCAGGAACATTCACACCTTTTCGACTCNAGACTGGTCCTCCTATCAAGACCTCTGCTGAAAATATATCATTGGAGATAGTNCTTACANTTAACTCAAGCTTACCGTCATCNATTAGCAATCTTGCGCCTGGATACAGGGCTTCAAAAATCTCAGGGTGCGGAAGNGGTAATCTTTCTGAATTACCAATCTTATCATCAAGGTCAAATTGTACTAGATTTCCCTCAATCAAAGATAAGCCCTCTTCAACAATACCGATCCGGTATTTTGGCCCCTGCATATCTGCTAATATTCCAATTGGNTTAGAGAGTNTTTTCTCAACAGCTCGCACATTCGTTATCCTCNTGAGATGTTCCTCATGTGTGCCATGGCTGAAGTTCATNCTGANCATATTTACACCAGCTTGAACNAATTTTGNGATTTGCTCTTCACTCTCACTTGCATAGCCTAATGTTGCCAAAATTTTTGTTGCTCTCCAAGATTTTAGATTTCTTGTTTCAAAGTTCATTTAAAATAATTTCTATATGAATTGCTTTTTATTAAATTTTTTGCAGGATAGGATAAATGAGTTTTTTAAGCAATTAATAACCAATGTTTAATTAGGTGACTTAGAGAGTTTGCTAAGGGTTTTTTCTGGAATTAGACCACGAGGTGCAAATCTCAAAAANAATAATAAAACCAATCCCATAATTAACAACCTTAATTGAGGTGCTGTGTTTAAAAAATGTTCTTTAAGAGAGGAGCTATCAGATAAAGGTAAAGTTAAAATTTGCACTAACGCGTTACCAATAATTTCAGCTTCTATCCAAAAAAACCATACGACAAAGCCCCCTAAGATAGCTCCAAAATTATTCCCCGAACCGCCAACAATCACCATCACCCATATTAAAAATGTAAATCGCAAGGGGTGATATATAGTTGGGTTGAACTGGCCGTCTAATGTTACAAGCATTGCGCCTGCAATTCCTACAATAGCTGATCCGATAACAAAAATCTGCAGATGTCGCGAGGTCACATTTTTACCCATCGCACTTGCTGCTGTTTCGTTATCCCGAATTGCACGCATCATTCTTCCCCAAGGCGAATTTAACGCCTTTTCACAAAGCCATAATAGAATAAGTAAAACCGATAGAAATAGGGATGTATAACATAATTTGACGAACAGACTTGAGGCTTGTATCACGCCAATTCCAATATATTCTGATAAATTTTGAAACCATATGGATGACTGAAGTTCAATTTCATAGGGAACTGGGCGAGGAATACCAGTTACATTTTTAACTCCCCTAGTTAACCAGTCCTCATTTTTAAATATAAAAATAACTATTTCTGAGATGCCAAGTGTGGCAATAGCAAGATAGTCTGAACGCAAGCCTAACGTAATTCTACCTATAAAAAATGCAACTAAAGCCGCTAATAATCCGCCAACAAACCAAGAAAGCAAAACAGGAAGACCCGCACCTCCCAAATATCCAGACGAAGATGGTTCGAAAGACTCAATGCTAATTATTGCAGGCCCTAATACAAAACGAGAAATAATATATCCAATAAGTACTATACATATGACATACCAGTATCGCTTTTTTCCCTTCCCTTCAAATCTAACCCATACAAAATAAGCCAGAATAGCGCTTACTACCAAGATAAACATTCCTAACAAAATACCAAAACCGCCCGCATGCCAAGCCCCTATTACAGGNGCTTTAGTAACNAGCATAGCNGCTAGACCTCCAAGGGCAGCAAACCCCATTATTCCGGCATTAAACAGGCCTGCATATCCCCACTGTAGATTTACACCGAGTGACATAACCGCCGAAATCAGACAAAGGTTTAAAATTGCGAGCATCAAATTCCAACTTTGAAAGAAACCGACAATTAATAATGCGCCGCTCATAAGTGCAAATAATAAAAACACTTTTTTGTTTGAATTTTGGTTCCATAGATTCATAAAGTTTTTCCGCGAAATAAACCGGTAGGTCTCACTAGCAAAACAATTACAAGCAAAACAAACGATATAGCAAATTTATATTCTGTTGATAAAATTTGAACGAGTCCATCGGGCGCCCATTCTTTAGGCAAAAGATAAGTTAGGAAACGTTTATATGCAAAGGTTATGAAAGCCTCTGAGAAAGCTATTATATATCCTCCTGCAACTGCTCCTATCGGGTTTCCAACACCTCCAACTATAGCAGCGGCAAATATTGGTAACACAAGTTGGAGGTATACAAAAGGCTTATAACCTTTATCAAGCCCATATAAAGTGCCTGCCACAGAAGCTAAAACACCAACTAAGATCCAGGTAATTATGATCACTCTCTCCGGATTTATTCCTGATAACAAGGCAAGATCTTCATTATCTGAAAAAGCTCGCATTGATTTACCTGTCCTCGTTTTATTCAAAAACCAAAAAATAAAGATAACAAGCAATATTGTAACAATAACAGTAATAGCTTGAGTTGTTCTGATAGATAATCCCTCAGTCAATCCTGTCATTTGCTTAAACTGAGAGGCCTTGACGATGAATCGTTCCCCATCGTCAAAATTCTTCTTAGCTGTGCCAATTAAAAAACGAATAAACCCAGCAAGAAAAAACATGACCCCAACCGATACAATCATAAAGGTAACCGGCTGAACGCGCTGTTGCTGATAGTATCTAAAAACTGTTTTATCTAAAATCAATAATAAAATTATAGTTGCAGTAATTGAAAATGGAAGCGCCAAAAGAGCCGTTGGCAACGGATTGATTGAAATGCCTATAGACTGAAATAACCAAATAATAAAAATGCTAATCATCGTTCCAAAGGACATTATTTCGCCATGAGCAAAGTTAGAGAAACGTAGGACTGCATACACCATTGTAATACCAAGCGCACCAAGTGCTAACTGACTTCCATAAGCAAGGGAGGGAACAATTATATAATTTGCAAGAAGCGTNATTGCATTTATATAATCTATCATTGCANTCAGCCTCCNAAAAAAGCTTTTCTAACTTCCGAATTACCGAGAAGGGATGAACCAGTATCTGTAAACTTATTTTCACCTTGAACTAATACAAATCCACTATCTGCTATTTGCAATGCCTGTTTTGCATTTTGCTCGACCATAACTATGGCAACACCCATTTTCGCAATGTCTATTATCCTGTCAAATAATTCATCCATTACAATAGGTGATACTCCCGCGGTTGGTTCATCTAGCATTAAAATCTTAGGCTGGGTCATTAGAGCCCTCGCCACAGCAACTTGCTGCCTCTGTCCTCCTGATAACTCACCAGCAGCTTGCCCCTGCTTAGTTTTTAAAATTGGAAATAAGTCAAAAATATCAGCTATAGTAGAGCTTAAATCGTCTACACGAATAAATCCGCCCATCTCTAAGTTTTCTAAAACCGTCATAGAAGGAAATACATTGCTAGTTTGGGGTACATAGGCCATTCCCAACATCACTCGTTGTTCAGGACGAAGATGTTCTATATCTTTCCCGTCAAAAGAAACAGACCCTCTTGATAGAGGAAGCATGCCAAATAATGCTTTCATTGCTGTGGATTTACCTGCTCCGTTGGGACCAACTATTACAGTAATCTTGCCTTTATCAACTGAGATAGAACATCCATTTAATATCATTGTAGCACCATAACCCGCATACATATTTTTCCCTTCAAAAAAGGTCATTTGAAACTATCCAATGAAATTATATTAACAGAAATCATGATTTATTTTTCATCCCTCTGCCCAGATATGCTTCGATCACATCTGGATTTTCTTTTATTGCTTTTATACTGTCTTCTACCAATACGCTTCCTTCTGCCATCACAACTACGCTGTCACATAATTTCCCAATAAACTCCATATCATGCTCTATCATGCAAAAGGTGTATCCTCTCTCTCTATTTAAGCGAATTATTGCATCGCCAAGATGATTCAGAAGGGTTCTATTCACCCCAGCACCAACTTCATCTAAAAATACTATCTTTGCATCAACCATCATACATCTTCCAAGTTCAAGCAGTTTCTTCTGGCCACCTGACAAATTTCCTGCCGGCTCATCTGCAAGCATTTCNAAATTGAGAAANGATAATACCTCGTTTGCCTTNTCTTTTAACTGTTCTTCTTCCTNTTTTATTTTTTTTGAATTTAGCCAGACATTCAATAATCTNTCACCAGTTTGTTGTGANGGAACCATCATAAGGTTATCTCTAACAGGTAAAGTTGAAAATTCATGAGCAACCTGAAATGTGCGCAACACACCTCTCGCAAATAATTGATGAGGAGGAAGTCCTGTGATTTCCTCTTTCTCAAGGAATACCGTACCAGATGTTGGGAAATGAAGTCCTGCGATGACGTTAAACAGAGTAGTTTTACCAGCACCATTTGGTCCAATCAGACCAGTAATTTTCCCTGTCTCGAAAGTAAGAGATACATTATTTACAGCGTGAATTCCACCAAACCATTTTTCTAAATGTTTTATTGTAAGCATTTTATGATCACACGATTACTATATTATTTAGAGAAATTTTTCGGTAAAAAAAAACGACCCAGTGGTCACTGGGTCGTTTAGAGCATATCTTAATTAACGGTATTTGACGGTCTCAAATTTTCCATTTTTAACTTCATACTGAAGATACGAACCACCGGACTCACCCGGACCAATTAGCTCAACTGCAGAAGCGCCCACATAATCAATTTGCCCTCCACCAGCGAGTATCTTCATCGCTTTCGCCANTTCACCAGGATAAATCTTCTCGCCAGGAGCGTTTGCAACTTCCATTACATGATTTTTCAAGTCTGATGAGGAAGAAGACCCAGCAGCTTGCATCGCCAACATTATAAGTGCAGCAGCGTCATAATATTCACCTGCATATACATTATACTCATGTCCAGCATCCGCAAATAACGTTTTGAAGGTTGCATCACCTGGACTATCTGTTCCTGCAGAAGCTCCAAATGATCCATCAATCTGTGAACCGAAAGTCTTGGTTAAACTATCAGCATACATTCCGTCTGGTAAAAAGAACGTTTCGAAGGAACCTCTATCCAATGACTCTTGGATTATGGTACCACCGCCTCCATCAGCATAGCCTGCAACAACAAGAATATCTCCCCCAGCTTGCGCTAGAGCTGCTGCATCTGCACTGTAATCGCCTTTATTTTCTTCATGCCCAGCATTGATAGTTACAGAGCCACCACCAGCAACAAAATTACTCTCGATTGCACTACCCAATCCTTTACCATAGTCATTATTGACGTAAGTTATAGCAATTGACTTATAACCCTCCTCCTTGAGGATATCAGCTAGAACTTCTGCGGAACGAGCGTCTGATGGAGCAGTTCTAAAAAATAAGCCATTATCTTCTACTGTTGATAAAACTGGAGCGGTTGCTGAGCCAGAAATCATAACTATACCATTTGGCATTGCCACGCCTTCTAATACCGCCTGAGTAGCTCCTGAGCACATCGCACCTACAATTGCATTTACGTTTTCAGCAGTTACTAATCTTTCTCCCGTCGCAACAGCAGCAGCAGTATCTGCACATGTCGAGTCGCCTGTCACAGCAACAACATTACTACCACCAAGTAAAGAGTTACTCTCAGCTACCTCCGCAATAGCCATCTGCGCACCATTATTCATTGCAGGTGCAAGTGATTCTAAAGGTCCCGTAAAACCAAGAGAAATGCCAATTTTTATGTCCTCTGCTATTGCTGGAGAGGCCAGCATTAACATAGCAGCAGAAACACCAATAATTTTTTTCATATTTGTCTCCCATTTAAATACGTCTTTTTACATCATAATTGATAGTGTAATATTGCAAAAAGCTCCTATCCAGAAAATACCCATGAATTTAGCAAAAAGGAAAGGAAATCTTATCCAATCACGATATTAGAGTAATTTCAGTACCATAATTAAGGCATTGCAGTTATATTGGAGCTGTGATAGCTTTCACATTATAATGTGATTCGTTTGCCCAATCAATCATTCCAATATCATAACATTTTGGACAAACCGCTTCATATTGTGCGGTTATTGTATAACAAGAAGAACATCGCCAGGCTTTACCCCTAGGGGCACGAGCAGCCTCCTGAAGAGCATTTTTAACACGCACTGGATCNTTTTGTTTTTCTGCTAGTTCCGAGGTNAGCAAATAATCTTCGTTAGTCATTTCATNTGTAGGTATTTCAGATAATAAACTNCTTGCAGGCGGAAGTATATCTGCATCAAGAGAGACTGCAATNACTAACCTGTAAGCNTCTATTTTATGCTCACTCTGACGAGCCAGTTTGGTAAGACGAGCAATAAATTTNGATGTGTTACNNGTAAAATTNTNTCTCAATAAATCAATATAATCCTGATGCGGATTTAAAATAAAACCTCGCTCTGCAACTTTAATCATTTGCTTTATCATCTCTTTTTTATGGTATAATCGACCTAAAGCAACCCGACACGCTATACTTGAGTCATTTATATTCAAAGCTCGCTTTAAAAAGATAATTTTTTCGTTTTCCTCAGAAGCATTATCGGCAACCAGATAGCATAATCCGATTTCCCTATTCTTAAACTGTTCTTTNTGTTCTGCAAAATTTGCTAGTTGTGGTTTTAAAANTACAATTATTTCTNAGGCCCTTTTCCAATTTCTGGCCTCGATTTCCCTCCAAAAAATATGAGTTAGTGCGGCCGTAGATTCAGGTTGTATTTTCAATGCTTTTTTAGCTGCTTCCAAACTNCGCTCTGTNTCTTTNTTTTGGAATTGTAAATTCATTATTCCTATTAAACCGTAATAGGCTGTATCTTTCTGTTTTGATAGTTGAGCAAAATAACGTCTAGCAGCATTTTCATCCCCAGAAAGATGAGCTGCCTGTGCGGCTAGCAAATCCGGNAGNAGTCCTTTTCCTANCAATTTCTCTGCCTTTTTTGCCTGCTTTTGTGCAGAACGACTATCTCCGGCGGCTAAAGCGACAAAGCCAAGACTAAGAGCACGTTCTCCATTTGTCTTACGTCTAAATTGCCATCCATATGATAACATTTTAGGCCAGTTACGAATAAAGCGGAAAATCCTGTCAAGTAGCATTACAAAAAAAGCGAACAAGATGACTAAGCTTACTAAAAGACTTGTTGAAATTTCTATTTGATATCCCAACCATTGTATCTGGCTTGAGCCTGTTTGCTTAGCAAACCAACTTACTACAAGCGCCACTAAGGCGATGATAAGAACTAAGCGAAGAATTATTATCATTTCTCTTCTCTTGAGAATAATATTCCTTGGCTTTGATAGATATCATCAATCATTTTATCCACTTGCAACCTTGATTTAATTTGCACCAAATAAAAGTTTATTTTGTTAATCTGCTCTGAATTTAATTCCGAGTTACCATTATCCAAAACAAATGTAAGGTAAGAAATTGCCTCGGACATGGTTTCNATCGATTTGNGCTTTAAAGATGTAGAGAGTTTTGCGACGCCTNCCTTAGCTGTCAATATTTCTCTTTCTTTGTTTTTACTTATTTCTGAAGAGTCGTTTTCCTCTGAAATCTTTTGAAACTTCACTAATCCGGCAAAATATTGTGCCCAAGAAAACCTATCAGACTCTTGAGCAATAAATTCATCTTGTTCTTTTTCGCTATCTGTCTTTTTATTTAAACTTGACACACTTTTTGATGTTTCAGCATTCCCCATATCTTCTGATAAATCACGGTTAAGATTAAATAGCATGATAGCGTGGCTAGATAAATTTCCNCTCAGCGCCCTATCAACTANACCAAGATAGTCATAAAGTTCATTTTCATCAGCATAAATTTTTTTAAGTTTTTGAATAACTGAAGGATATGTAGTTAGGTCTCTTCCAATTTGACTATCAAGCCATAGAACTTCNATTAAATGAATTATTCTCTTTGCTTTTAAACTCGAAAGTTCCTCTACTGCAACAGTCTGTATTTGCGGAGGAGCCATGTTTGAGTCTAATTCATCAAACATATTTCTCAATTGGCTAAGCTGAGAGGATACTGAACCTAGCGAATCATCTTGTGTTTGCTGACCAATTTGCTCTTTAAGCTTTTCAATCTCTGATTCTAAAATGTTTATTTGCATTTTAAATTCGTTCAATTGCTTCTCGGTTTCCAATAAAAGCTCTGTGGCCTCATCCAATATGCTTGAGAGTTTCGGGCTTTCTTGAGGTGCAGGAATTAAATTCTTATTAGACGTCCATATCCACCCGCCAGCTATTGCAAATATAAAAACAATCAAAACACTAATGTTTCTCAGGGAAAATAATTTCCTAATTTGGGAAGAACTATACTGGTTATTCTTGGACTGATTATCTACATTCGAATCAGTATCCACGTTTTCTGATAACTCAGACTCTAATGGCTGTTCATTAGCGGAGGTCTTTTTTCTACTAGGACTTTTGCTAGACACTTTTTTCCGACCAGGACGTATAACGGCTTCGCCCTCAATCACTGCTTCGGATGGATCTTTTTCATTATCCTTCATTCAATATTTCTACCTATTAGATTTATTAAAAGTAGAATACCAATCTTTTATACAGTTAAACAAGTGTTCAAAGCTTGCGGTATTTGATTTTATAGTCCCTGCAAATGACGATGTCTCTTCTGCGGTAAAAGGAATTTGCTGAAATGTAAATAATTGCCACTTCTGGTGGTGTTGCCAAATACCCTCAGCGATCATCAATTCCCTAAAACAATGAAAATTTCTCTTGGATAGAATAACCACCCCTTTTATTTTTTTTAATTTTACCAGCTCTATAAACGACTTATTTAAACGACTGACGGAGGTCATTTGATAACTGACAGCTCTTGTAATATTAAACCTCTTTGTGTTCAAATAAGCTTTTATATCAAACGCAATATCAGCACCAGATACCCATAATAGCGGCCCTTTTTTACTATCTAAATTATTTGAAATATCATTTGCTAAACTGAGAGCACCACCTGAAGATGAAATAACATTAGTATATCCAATATTTTTAGCGACTTTTGCTGTTATATCCCCAACACACCAGGCCGGAAGGTTGAAAAATGAATCATAATTTAAAATACCGTATTTACTTGTGAAAATTATTGCCTGATAAGAGACATTTAATACATTAGGTTCCAATTCAATGGGCATATGGGATAAGACGGCAAGCGGAATTGCGTCAATACCAGAGGCTATCAATGAATCAGCGTTATTTTTTGCAGCTTCAATATCTCGAATAATAACAATCATATAGCTAATTTAATTCCTCAACTAAAATAAATCCCTTACCTTGCTATGAATGAAGTACCACCACATTTAAATAGAAGATCTTTTGCAATCTTTACACCCAATTTTTCAGCGTTTTCCGGCTCATCAGAAGCAAAAGAAGAATAACTTTTATCTCCATTTGGTGAATAAATATGTGCCTGAAGTTGCAATTTATGAGATTGGTCAATATGAGCATAAGCGGATATCGGTGTTCGGCAGGAACCATCAAGGTAAGACAAAACCGAGCGCTCTGCCGTAACACACTGACCTGTATTATGACAATGCAAACGTGAAAAAATCTCCTGCAGTCGGTCATGATTTGGATGTTGTCGAAAAATCTGTATTGCTATTGTTCCCTGAGAGGCGGCAGGTGGCATTTTATCAATATCAATTGGGTTATAGGATATTTTTATATTTAGTCTCTTTAATCCAGCAACTGCTAAAATTATTGCGTCATATTCCTTGTTTTCGAGACAGGCTATCCTTCGATTGATATTGCCTCTTAAAAGCTGAATGTCTAAATCGGGCCTATACTTTAATAGTTGTGCTTTTCGTCTGACTGACGCTGTACCAATTTTTGCGTTTATAGGCAATTCATCGAGACTTTTGGCACCCAGAATTGCATCTCTTGGATCTTCTCTTGGCAAAACAGATATAATGTGAGTGCCTGATGCGAATTGCGTTTCCATATCTTTAAGTGAATGCACNGCACAGTCCGCTTTACCAGATAATAATGCNTGCTCGAGCGTTTTAACAAAAACACCCTTACCGCCAATTTCAACCAACGGTTTTGAAAGGCTTTTATCTCCTGGTGTTGAAAGGCCAATAAATTCTGCCTCAACAGGTGAAATCAAATCACCTACCAGATTAGCTTGCGCCATAGCGAGCTTTGATTTCCGGGTAGCAATCCTTATCGNAGAAGAGTTTTTAGAATTTTTCTTGTCTTGCATATATCCTGTCTAATAGTATGACAGGAGTTTTCAAAGGAAAAAAATGACAAAACAAACAATCATATTGGGAATTGAGAGCAGTTGTGACGAAACTTGCTGCGCAATAATTAACCAAAATGGAGATATTTTAGCCAATGTTATAGCTTCTCAAGCTTCCATTCATGCCCCTAATGGCGGCGTTGTTCCAGAGGTCGCAGCAAGAGAACATTTATCCGCCATGAGGCCTGTGATAACAGAGGCTTTGAAACAGTCAGGCCTTACGCTCGAAAAAATTAATGGCATTGCTGCAACAGGAGGACCAGGATTAATAGGTGGCGTTTTAATTGGAACAATGACAGCCAAAGCGATAGCATTTGCAAGAGACTTGCCATATTATGCGATAAATCATCTTGAAGGGCATGCATTGACGGCTCGGTTTACCCATAAGCTAGAATTTCCNTATTTGTTGTTGCTTGTATCTGGTGGTCACACACAACTATTAAGCATCAACTCTNTAGGTCAGTATGAAAGATATGGCACAACATTAGATGATGCAGCTGGGGAAGCCTTTGACAAAGGAGCAAAGCTCTTAGGACTTGGCTATCCTGGTGGGCCAGCAATTGAAAAATGCGCTAAAACTGGAAACCNAGAATCAATAAAATTACCTATACCAAGGCAACAATATCGTGATTGTCATTTCTCTTTTTCTGGAATTAAAACCGCCCTTGCAAANTCAGTATCAAAANATTCNGGACCNATTCCAACCNCTGATTTTGCAGCTAGTCTNCAAGCAACTATATCTANCTCTCTTATTAGTCGTTCTGAAATAGCTATGGAAAGGTTTGCTTCTTCTGCTACTAGCNAGGAACAACAAAATGACTTTTGTCGTTGCTGGCGGTGTNGCNGCNAACAAGGAAATTAGAAAAAACCTTAAAAGCCTCGCTGAATCAAANAATTTTAATATGNTTTTACCCCCNTTAGAATTTTGNACAGATAATGCTGCAATGATTGCATGGGTNGGAATGGAATATCATATGATTGGGAAAAAGACNGAATTTGATTTTNCTCCAAAACCACGGTGGCCATTNGACCAAAAAGCTTCACCACCTCCAGGGNGAGGAGTAAGACNATGAAAAATAAAATGTCTAAANCTAAGNANATTGTTGTTATTGGCGGCGGAAGCTGGGGTGGCGCGCTTGCAGACCAACTTCTAAAGGCTAACAACAATGTTACTGTCCTCACTCGAAGACGAGAAACNGCGGATGCACTAAATCAGGGTAGTNTTATAGCATTACCTCAAGTTCAACTAGAGCGCCCTATACCATCAACAACAAATCCAGATTGTCTTAGCTTGGCTGATCTTATNGTTATTGCAGTTCCTCTATCAGAAACNGCGCAAGTTGTNGAAATGATNGANAAATACGCATCATTAAATTCAGTAATTCTATTTTCGGGGAAAGGATTATTTTCACACCCTGAAAAGGGAGGAATATTTCTACCCGAATGGATAGATACAAATTTTGATAACTTTTATTCCTATGGACTAATTAGTGGTCCCTCTTTTGCTGATGAAGTAATATCAAATAAACCAACAGCAGTCATGATAGCTTCTCAGTCTATAACACTCTCAACTAAAATAGCTGATTATTTCGAAGCAAGCTATTTAAGATGTTACATAGGGGATGATATCATTGGAGTTGCTGTAGGTGGCGCGGTAAAAAATATTATTGCGATAGCGGCAGGTATAGCTACCGGACTCGAACTCGGGGATAATGCACGCGCAGCTTTAGTTTCACGTGGACTTGCTGAAATTACCCGACTGGCTGTTAAAATTGGTGGAAGGCCTCAAACACTCAATGGGTTGGCAGGGATGGGAGATTTAGTGTTATCTTGCTCTAGTCCTCATTCACGAAATATGGCATTCGGTATGGCAATTGCAAAAAACCAAACTCCTGACCAAAAGTTAGCTGAAGGCAAAAAAGCTGCTGAACTTCTTAATGCAAGAGCTCTTTATGAAAATATCGAGCTACCGATCGCCCAAGCTGTTCATCGTATTTTGCAACATAAAGAACTTATTGAGAGTGAAATTACCGCCTTATTAGCTCGAGAAGCAAATACAGAATAGGATAAATAAATATTTT
>FUFK010044941.1_pt1 | contig 18589 bp, 25 predicted proteins | sample 1021851 | NCBI WGS metagenome assembly FUFK01 (sample SAMEA51879418, study PRJEB19060) | metagenome
TTTTATCTACATTTCTAAAGTTTATATAATGTCCTTTCTTGCCATTCCAAGTAGATGGTAGTTGAGGATATGTTACTATATTTCCGTCTGTCTGTCTTGCTTTCATAATTAAGGTGTTGTATCTGCTGCAAAGGTGTTAATAGAATAGTTTACAATAGCTGCTGAATCTGTATCGTCAATACATACAACTTGGATAACATTAGTAGCAGAGGTATCTAAATCTGTACTTCCTACTTTATTTATTGTAGCACTTGTAAAATTTGTTGCAAGTGTTATAGCAGCACTACTAAGAGTTCCAGAAAGTACAATGTCTATGACCTGACCAAGTTTCATGTTTTGTATTGTAAGAGTAGCTGTTGCTACATTACCTGTAAGAAGGAAAGTAGTAGCAGTAGAAGCATCTAAATTTTGGCTACCTGTACCTGTACTTGTTGCTTTTGCAGTATATCTTGGTTCAAGCATAGCGTGTTCTACTGCATCATTAGCAATAGTAACTGCACCTGTATTTGCCATTGTAACATCACCACTTAGAGCCGCAGCTGTAAATCCAGTTCCATCACCGATTAATATTTGAGTATCTGTTACTGCTTTTTCAGTTAACACACCAGAGCTATTAGCATCACGAACTAAAACACTATTAGCTGTTACATTTTGAATTTTTGCTAGTGTTACCCCTGCATCTTTAATTCTTACTGCTCCAGAACCATCTGTGGCAGATAATTCTATAGTTGAGCCATCTACTGATACTTCTAATTCATCTGCATTTGCTGTTATACCATCACCGCCTATAGCGTTTATAGTCAAAGCTCCTGTGGTAGCGGTACCTGTCAAACCAGTTCCAGCTGTGACTGAATTAACATCACCAGCATCATCTGTATAAAGTTCTGTAAAGTTTGCATTTACTTTTATAAAAGCATCTCTTATAGTATCTCCAGTATTGTCATCTGCCTGAGAACCTACTCCTATTGTTTGTTGTGCCATATTTTAAATTTTTGTTGCATCCGCTTTATATAATCCTGTATCTACTAAAATTTTAGTTATACTAGCCAGCAATAAACTTCCGCCAGCCAGGATAGGATATATTATTCCCCATCCACTTGACAAGTCTTCGTTTGGACTCCCCCAATAAGAAAATCTATAAATAAAACCAAAATTCACGTAGTATCTTTACTTAAGAAACTTTTAAGTCTTATTTCGTTCTTTTCCTTTTGCTTGTACCTTTTTTTTTCTTTTTGTATTTTCCTTTCTTGTGATACATAATTAAAAAACCCATCCATTAAATAATACTTCTTTATCAGGATATACATCCTCGTTGTTATTTGTATAATACTCAGGAAAACTATTTGGAGCATTAAAACTCATATATTCAATGAATCTATTAGTATAATACTCTGCATAATCTCTTTCTTTGCCAATTAGCAGATTTACTTCTTCTAAGGAAGCTATTTCTGCATTATCATTTGATTGTTTTAAAACACCACCATTTGCTATTGTGTAAGAAGCGAAGCCTAAATATTCAGCCATGGCAAAATGAATTAACATAGGTTGTATATAATCATTCACTAAACTTAAATAGCTGCCTGTTAGGCTTGAAGCTATTATGTCTGAACTAATTTTATTATATAAGTCAGTACCTACATAATTTCTTACATGAATTTCTTGAGCTATTTTTATATAGTGAATAAATTTATCAGTATCTACATTACCGCTAATTGCAGTATTTTTCACTAAGTCTTCTCTTTTTATGAATAAAGCAGTTGGCATTAGTCTTCTTTTTTATCGTTTTCAATTTCTTGTTCTCCAGGCTTAATACCTGTTTCTTTTTCTATCTCGCTATCAGTAGTAGCGTTAGTTAAATCCGTAAATTCAAGAGGTTGTAAAGTCTTGAAGTATAAGTCTAAATCTATCTTATTATATTCTAATATCTTTTGAAGCTCATCTAAGATAGTTACTTGCATTGGTCTTATAACCGTATTATCCATAAGTATAGAAGCGGTTTGTAGCTCCTCTGCATTATTACCTAAACCAGTTTGGTCTTTGATACCTACAAGCATAGGAGATATAATTCTATGAGATACCATAACTTTTTTCATAGATTCATCAGACAAAAATTGATATTGCTGGTGAGCATCAGATATTTCAACTGGTTCTACTGTAGCTGATAATTCTTTGCTGTCATTAAAGGCTAGAATAAATTTACCTGCATTTGAAGAGCCGCTAAACTTATTATATATATTTCTTTCTATCTCATCTCTTTGCTCTTTATCTGGCACTCCATTATTGAAGTTTATAAGCATAGATGGTGACAAGCCATTTTGTATGTTGTTTATATGATAGTTTGCTATTTCTTCCTCCAGCTCACAATATTGTAAACCACCTTGATAATCTACAGGAGAATAATAATAGAACCCAGCTCTATAAGGTCTTATGTATAATATTTCTATTCCTGAATTTGATGTACCAAAAGCTGGTATTCTTTTTGGCTTTTTCTTTGGTCCTATCTCTTGCCAATCAGATGAATAATAGTAAGCTTGTATTTCTCCGTTATCAGATACTTTTTCTGCTCTTAGTGTTTCTATTGGCAAATGCATTACCTGAACTATTCTAGATTTATCTTTTGAATATATAACTTGAACCGCAGCTTGACCCATCATTTTATAGTCATAACATACCTTTTTCATACAGTCTTTATTAAATAAAGATTTCATGTCTTGGTAGCTCAAAGAGTCTTCATTTTTACCTACAGCTTCAAGTCCTCTACCATAAATCATTTCTGCTATTCCATTTATAGCAGCATTGTTTGTTGGTGAGCCATTGTATCTATCAATTAGATACTGGAAATAATTATTGTCATCACCATATTCAACCCAATCGTGTTTTTTTGATTCATAGACTTCAGCCTTGGTATAAGTGCTTAAATTAATTACATGAATAGATTGTTCTAGTTTTTTATTTTGAGCAATAAGATTTCTTTTTCTTGCCATTTTTATGGTGTTTCTAGCCATTATAATATTACATATTCATTATCGTGGCTTGTTTCGTGTGTGTATTCTCCTGAGTTAACAGTATATCTGTCTAAATTAGTTTGGTCAGTACAAAAAATAACACCTCTGTATATAATTGTTGAACCATCCTTGACTGTAAAACCGTACTGATTTCCTTCCTTTAACGAAAAACTGCCAGTTAGAGTCATATATCCTCCAGATATACTTGAGGTAACTGAAACTGTAGATGTTTTTCTTTGGGATTTATCGTATAGAGTAAAGGTCGGTGAGCCAGCATCTACTCTGGGTATTATTTTAAATGATTGATTGCTTGTAGATGTAGTTAATATCTCCATACCTAATAAACTCAAAAGTAATAAATTGTTATCAAACAAAAAAGGGGAGGTTTCTCCCCAATTTTGATGATAGGTAGTCCATTATTATGGAGTCCTAAGTGTTGACTGAGTCTCGGTTGCAGAACCTAAGCCAGCAAATGGATTATTATCTTGTCCACCATTTATGAAATTAGGCGGAGTAGTCTCATTCGCTGTAAATTCCAAAGTGTACCCCTGCATATCTCCCATAGCTGTTCCTGTAACCATAGTTCCTCCAGTAACTTCTGCTCCATGTTGCATACCAACTAATAAGAATTTATCGTCAAAAGTTTGTACAACTACATGAGGTCTACCAAAAGCCATTAGTTTTAGTTCTTTATTATCCTCTTTGGTGAGTTTATGTAAAGAAACCGTTAAGCTTTGCTCAAAAAAAGTTGTTCCATTTTCTAAGGAAGTATTAATTGTAGTCTCAAGTGATGAATTACCTTTCACATCGTACCTATGATAATTGAAAGTACCATTAAGGTCGGTCACTTCATCATTAGTAGTAGTTATATCGTTTAAATCACCGAAATCTACAAAATATATTTTTTTAATACCACCAACTGCATCCTTACATGGTTTCTGTCTACCACCTGTTAAATCGCATGACATAATTTATATTTTTTACGTTAAACAAAAAGGGTAGGTAGGCTTAAACCTAACCTACCCTATATTATGGTGTGGTATATTATGTATATAATACTACCTCACTTCCAATTCCATGCTGAATACCAGCTGTAAATCTCATAACGATTCTTACGTTTTGAGAGCCATCAAGGTCAGCCATATCGATAACTTTTACTTCATTATGGTCTGATAAAAGTCCAGTTCCAAAGTATAAGTTAGATTTTTGAGCAGCTACCATAATGTTTGTAGGAAGACCCTTAGCTAAAGCTATGTTAATTCCATCAAATGTTAGGTTTCCACCATTGAACCATTGAGTACCTTTGTTGTCAGTACCAGCTGCTCCAATGTTACTTGCAAACCCTCCTAAAGCTCTTACATAAGCTCTATATACGTTTGAAGCTACATAAATGTATAAATCTTCTTTACCGTAGATAGTTGAAGGAATTGCATCAGCTACAGCTCCCATTTGAGCAATCACGTTAGAAGAAGTAACATCAGTTGCTGTTACATCCACTACGTCTGAATCAGCAGCAAGTGTTTTTTTGAAACCATCGAATTGACCAGTTGTACCATTAGTACCATCCCATATATTATTTTCCATTCTCTGAGCAACTTTGTCAGCTACATGAGCTAGTACAAAATCAGTAAAGTTTTCTGGAAGGTTAGAATAAGCTGAGTATCCCATTGAAATTGCCTCCCAATCGGACACAAAATCTTTTTTACATACAGTTAGATTTACCTGAAATTCCTCTGGTTGAAGTATTCTTTCAGTAAGTGTAATTGTACTTGTATCTGTGTAGTCACAAGTTGCATCTTTTACAATGTCATCTGTAGCTACTTTTTTAAGTACCTCTTTGTGTTTTACATTTGGCTTAATAGTAATAAGCTCATTAGCCAAAGTGTCACCAGCTAATAAAGCAGCTGAAATATATTTTCCAGCAAATTCACCAGCGTAGGTTGTTGTGATTGAAGTTGTTGTTGCCATTTTAATTTATTTAAATAATTATTTACCAATTCTTTGTAAAACCCTATCCATTGTAGTCAATGGTCTGTTAGGATTTCCTAAATTCATTTCGAGTTTTTTGCCATCAGATTCAGGACTATGTTTGATAGGCTCTGCTGCTGGTTCTGCTGAAAGCTTTTCTACTTGTTTAGAAAGCTCATCTTTTTGGCTTTTATAGTCTTCTACTTCAGCCATCATTTTTTTCTTAATTGCATCAATTTCAGCTTTAAGGCTAGAAGTAACCTCAGTAAAAGCATCCATTGTAACATAAGTCTTGACATCAGGAGTTTCCTCAGCTTCTACTGTTTCTGGAACAGCTGGCTCTGAATCATCCTCTTTGTCTTCTTTTAATTCAGTTGTAGGCTCATCTTTTGATGCCTCAACTTTTTGTGATACTACATTCTCATCCTCTGGGATTCCTTGAGCTTGTTCATCCTCTTTGGTGATAAGGCTCAATTTTTGCAGTATCTCGTTTAAGATAGTTGTTGAATTTTCCATTTAAGAATATTTTTAATCAATTAATAAACTAGCACTTAACATTTTGTTAGATTTTTCCAATTCCTTGAGCTTGTAAACTTCCGTCACAACAGTCTCTATGATAAGTTCTGCCATCAGGGCATAAACAACCTCTGCGGTCATTTTTAGGTGAAGTTCTACTGTAGGTAAACTTTCTCCTAATGAATTTCAGCCTGTTAATCATCTTTCTCATTACGGTCTAGTAGATTTAGGATGTTTCTTTGGCAGTAAATCATAATCAGTAGTATATTTAGGATTTTGTGGTCTACCGTTTTTTATCAAGTATAAAAAAGCGTTAACTCTAGCAAATGCCCATTGTGAAGCTGACTTTACTTTTGGAGAATGAGAAGTGTTGTAAGCTCCAAGACCTCTTTGAAATACAGCTGTCAATGCTCCTATTGCAGCACCATAACCTAATTTCTTTTTATATCTCTCATTAAAATCAGTAACCTTCTTTTGTAAGGCTTTTGTGTTTTGAGCTGACACAGTAGGAGCAGGAAGTAATTTATAACCTTTTTTATTTTTTCTACTAGCAGCAGTACCTTTTGCAGTTCCAACTCCTTTTGGATTTCTATTAGGAGTATCAGATTTAGGAGCTTTAGGACTAGCTACTATCGCACCTCTCTTACCAACCTTAGCAAGCTTATGTTTCTCGCATGGCATAAACCATTCTTTACCTTCAAACTCATGAACATGAAATCCTTCGCATCCCAGGTCCTTTGATTTTGATATTGCTACATCTTTTGATGAGTAAGCTAACCTATCATCTATGATTGCATATTCATCATTTACAACCATAGACTCTAATTCAATTTCTCCTAGTTCTTTAAGTTTGGATGTACTCCATCTTAATGCAGCTTTACCTCCCCAGGCATCATACATAAGCTTACCACATCCATCTGTATATGATTTAGATGTTTCTAAATCTACAGCATGTCTTAGAAGAAAGCTTCTCATCCTCTTAATTGTGGATATAGATAGATTAGATTTTGATGCCAACATAGAAGCTCTACGCTTCCCTACAGGTGTTCCGCAAGAACCCCACCCATTTTTATCTACAAAAGATAGAACCTTTTTAGCATTATTTACAACTGCATCTGGGTAGTCATTGTAAGTAGCAAGTTTATATTTTTTTGATGTAATATAATCTTGAATTTCTAACAGTATTTCGTGAGCAATAGATTCATTCATTTCTTGTTTTATTTCTGACATATTTATTTTATCGGTAAAATATCCTTCAATAGAGAATCCTTTTACTAATCCTGTTTTTATATATTTTTCCCAAACTTCATTGTTATTTACTTTCATAGAGACCATCCAAGTACCTACTGGCATATCTAACCCATACTTTCTGGTTTTGTCATGAGTTTCATCCTCAATAATCCAGCTCTCTACAACTGATAATCCATGCAAATCTGCTTGATGTTCAAGCGTTGATTTATTTTGATTTCCTCTCATTAGAAAGAGTTCACTTGCTTTTCTTACAGTATCTTTTGAGAAATAGATGAAATATTCGTTTTCACCTTCTTTTCTATAGATATTTCTGTCTGGAACAAGTGCAGCTCCCATAAGTATCTTTTTTTCTTTGTCTACTTCAGCTAACTGAACTTTTGGTTGTTCTTTTAGTGCTATAAAATTTTCTTCTATAGCTGGTTTGTCTACGATTGATATAGCTTCTATTCCAGAAAGCATAGCTTCTTCATCAATAAGTAATTCTATAATTTTCATAATCCTGCGGTTTGTGTTATATTTCTATCTAATTCATCTTGAGTTCGTATATCTTTGCCTACAACATAGGCTCTTAGTGGTGTTTCCCTACCCTCGCCTATCACTCTTGCTAGTTGAGATGTTTGCGATTGTCCTACTACATTGAAGTCAGGAGCTACCGTATCTCCCCCAGTTCCAGCTACAGTACCTCCACCAGAAGAACCTGGAACCTTAACGCTTAAAATCTTTTTTACATTTACAAGTCCAGTTGCTATAGTAGCGGCTGCGGTTATAAAACTTAATGGAGGTTTCATTGTCTTTAAAGCGTTGTTTGCCGCTGCATAAGTATCCATGGTAGCCGAAGCGACTGCTAAAAGTTTACCTGCTTGGGTATGTTCACCAGCTAATTTAGAGGACTGATAAAGTAATTCAGAAGTGGCATCAAAAAGCATCATTTCATCTGAATGTCGTCTGGCTATGCTCTCTTGATGGTCTCTCTTTTTTTGGTCTTCTAAAGCTCTTTCAGCTTTAAAGTTTTTAGCGAATAAACCAAATTCCTTTTTAGCATGGTCTTGTTGTTGTTTGAATGTAGTTCCAAAACCTTTTTCTAGAGCCTCTCTAATTATTTCATTTTTCTTTTTTTCTTCTTCTACAGTAGTTCTAGTGGCTTCCCTGTGAGCCATAGCTAATTTTTGCTTGGTTCTTTTGTCTCCGTCTTCTACTTTCTTTTGACCTTGTACTTGAACATCTATAAACTCTAATACAGCCTCAATCTCTTTATTTTTTTGCTCTATAAACTCATTATGTTCCTCAGTTTCTTTAGCAAGCCTTCTAACTGTATTAGCTCTAGTGGTATCCTCAAGTATAGCTTGCCTTCTAGTTCTTTTTATTGCGGCTTCAGCTGCTAATTCATCCTCTGTTAGATTTAGCTCTTTTAATTGAAGCTCTCTAGCTAATTGTTTCTCTAATACTTCAGCTTGTAAGTCTTGGATTTTCTTTTGTGCTGCTTGAGATACTGCCAAAGCTAATATTGAATCTCTGAAGTTATCCGTTGCTATTTTTGCTGCATTAGTATTGTTTTTGACATCATTAAGGCTAAGTCCAGAATCATTTAAAGACTTTATATAATCTGGAAACTCTTTGTTAAGCATTTTTATTGCATCACCTTTTTCTTTTTCGCTTTTATTTGAATCTTGCAGGGTTCTAACATATATCTCAAAATTACCTGCTGAACTTCCTACTGATTTTGCGAAATCGTCAAATGCACCAGAGAAACCTTGTATCTCTTTAGTGCTAGATTTGAATCTCTTAATTATTTTTGGCATGAAAGAAAGCAATAACTGAAGACCAACAATAAGAACAGCATTAAAAGTAAATAGCTTTTTAAGTGATGCCATGAATCCACCAGCTGATTTAGCGGACATCTGGAATAAGTTTACAAGCTGAGATAAGTTGTTACCCATACCCATAAAACCATAACTAGCATCAGATGCAAGTCTACTGGTTTCCATCAAAATAGCGTTGTTAAGTCCAGCACTTGCTGTGTTACTTTTAAACCCTTTGGTTGTTTTTTGAGTAGCCTTGCCTAAACCACTCATAGAAGCGGTTGTCTTAGATACCGAAGCCTTCTTGTCAATTAACTGAAACTCAACTAATATTTTTTTCATAACTATCTTGTCTATTTATCGTAAGTGTACCATCTCCTTTTGCCATGATTAATTACATCTTTCATGTGTCTTACAGCTCTGTATTTACCTTTTGCTATATCTACATTTTCAGATACTCCATACCAGTTATCTAAAATCAATAAATCTAAAATATTTTTTATCATATTATTGCATCCATATTAGGAATTAGATTTAAAAGCTCTAATTCAGATTCACCTGTATTTAAATTTGTCTCAATAGAATTAATCCTATATAATCTGTCTTGTATTTTAAGTTGGTCATTTAGTTTATACTGAGTTAAAAACTTAGCAGGTAAATAACATCTAAACTTAAATATTCTTTTTTGTTCATGGAAAGCACCCCTTACATAATTCGCATAATATGTAGCAAATAATGATTTATCTATAAAATCTCCGCTTGTATCATCAAAATCTTTAAAATCTCTCCTATTCCATTCGTCAAATTCACTATCAAAATTTAAATTAAACGAAGGTGCAGTTGTAGCACTACCTGCTTCATTTGAATTTGAAGGTCTCCAATATGTTGTTATAGACTCTCCAGAGCCATCCATTAAGTTTATAGTCTTGCCATCACTTATAGTTTGTAATATCCCATAAAAAAGCAAAGGTGCTAAATCGACTGAATCGTAATTACCTTTGGGTACTGTTAGTGCTTCATGTTTAAAAGTACCTCCAGCGGCATATCCCCATTGTATTTCTGTTACTGCATTATCTGCTTCATTATAAATCCTTTCATATTTTAAATGAGAAAAAGGCACTTTAACTTTATATTCTACTCCTATTGGTGAATATTTATCAGTTTCAGTTCCAATAGCATTTCCGTCAGCATCCCTTATTTCTGTATCTTGAACATCAAATATTTCATTCCCAAAAACCTCAGAATATTTAGAAAAGTGTTGTTCCATTAACAAAGCTTTAGTTTCCTCATACTCAAAAGAAACTCTGTTAAAAGGTTTTGTTGGTTCTACTAAATGAGATTCAATGTCTACAAATTCTGTTATATCAATCGTGCCACCAGACATATTAGATGTAGCCGAAGAATAAAATGAATCTAAAGTTTTTACTTCTATAACTGGTGTTGATGCTACAGGCTCTTGTACAAATGCTGTTAAATTAAATAGTTTAAACAGTCCAGTTAAGAAATCTAATATTTTCATATCTGGAAAATGGTCAACTACCCTAAGAGTACCTATTGTGTTAAAAGAAGCACCTCCATTGGCTATATAATTTATGCTTTTAGTTTGATTCGCCTGACCAGAACCGCCATGTTTTATTGTATGCTCAACTGAAGCTGTGAAAGAAACTGCGGCACTTGTTTCTACAATATAAATTATTTCATAATCTCTTTTAAGAAAGTTCTTGAATTTAGCATTTCCTATATTTGCTCCGTTGTTAAACCCTATACTATGGGTTGTAGAAGCATCTCCTTGAATCTGTTTTTCTGAAATTATATCTCCAGTAATTCTGTCTATAGCTTTTAATATAAAATTTGCTGAGGTTGGACTTATGCTTGCTATAGAAACATCATGCACATGAGCAGAGCCTTGTCTTAAACCGCCGCTAGTAGTAAATTTAAAAGCGTTGTCAGATATTGTAACCCTAGAGTCAGTAGTATCTGTAGTGGCAAATGAAGTTATTTGTACTGATTTTGTTTCGTCATTGTCATCAGTATATGCTATTATTTCACCAGAACTCCTAGACAACCATAAATACAAGTTTGAAACTGGAGTAGTGCTGAAGAATCCTGTAAAGGAAACATTGAACTTGCTTTGTATTTTACTTATAATATCAGTAACCTTTATAGCTGGTTTTAGGTCTAAAAAACTAACTCCCCTGGTTGTGCTAGGGGAACTTGGCTTAAATAAATTGCCATCATAATTAGGGGTTACCTCAGCTGAATCATAGTATAATCTTTTTAGAGAAGTAATAAGAGGGTATATAATAGTTCCACTGCTAAGACCTGTAGATGTAAACCCTGTTTTTACAGTAGCAGCATCATAGGTATGAGTCAAAGTTGTATCTGCTGTATATAAGCTTTTAAGTGTTTTATTCCCCAATCTATCTTTAAGTGTTACAAGACCTCCATAAAATATTAGTGTATAGCTAGTAGGCTTATTAAATTTCATTTTAATCTGCTGCAAAAAAACAAATCCATCTCTAAATGGCATGTGATTTAAATATATTTTAGCTTCTCTTTTATGTATCGGATTAAATCCATCTACATCTGGATTGTATATATGCTTAAATAATTTATTGTTATTGTCGTTAGCTGGTATTTCAAAAGTCCTGGAGAAGTCAGCGAATACTTTTCCTATATCCTTTATGTCTTGTATAGTAGATTTAAGTGAGATATTTTCATTATCAAACAAATCAACTTGTTTGTAGTCTCTGAGGTTAGGTGTTTGTTCTATATGTAGCTGAATTTTTATCATCTAATATTTTGTATGAAATTATTAGCATATTCAAATTCAACTGTAAAATTTAGTAATTTATCGGTAACTTCTGTTTTTTCAACAAAAGAAGTAGTAATTGGCATTATTGGAACTAAAGTAAGTTTATCCGTAACATATTCTTTTACCCAGCAATATTCCGTAACCATTAATTGTTTTATTACTTCATTGTGGTCTTCTGTTATGTAGCCAGTATTTGCTATAAATCTTTTTGTTGCTGTTATATCTATCGTTTTCTTTGAATGACCAAATTCATCGTAAGTTGTAGATGTATCCCTAGATAATATTGATTTATGATATTCGTCTCTTTCTGATTCAAAGCTATAATTCTTTCTTTTGAAAAAGAACAGGTCTTGTATTACACCAAATTTATTTATAAAACTAATCTTACATGGTGTGTACTTGCATTCCTCAATTCTGTATATAGTTCTTGTATCAGTAGACCCATCAGCTAAAGTCAATACTGCTTTTGTTGTGGTGTTAGGAACACGAGAATGTTTTTTAAATGTCTTGGAATTAGAAGACCTCCTTTTAGTAACATCAGCTCTAAATGCGGTTGTGTCTGCTTTTATGTCTGTAGTGTCTGCTGTTAGCCTTTGAACTGCACTACTTATTATTTCAGTTCCTAGAGATGTTGACCCTTTAAAATATTCTACTTTAAATGCACTGTCTTTTTCATTAGACCTATAGAATGGCAGGTAAGCCACATCATTCACATCTACATATACATTTGTATTTGACATTAAAAACCCATTCTTTAATTTTGGATTTATACCATCCTCAAATTCTCCATAACCTGTAAAAGCAATAACATCTCTAGTTAGTGTGTCTGTAGTATCGTTATCAAATGACCTAGTAATTTTAAAATGTACCCATGCTGATTGTTCAATAGTATCATAGTCACCAGTAAAATTTATATCTATATAGTCTTTAACAAGCTCTGCTACTTCAAAACTAATAATAGTTTCAGAGGATAATTTGTCTTTCACTAATGTATATTGAGGTGTTGATGGAATAGAACCAAAAGTACCTGTGTAAATGTATATTTGAACTTGAGCTTGTGTTATTGTTGCCATTTTCTATAATAAAATAAATTATCCTATAAAAGGAGAGTGGTTGATAAATCTCATCTTAAAACCAAATACAGAATCCATAGGGAATCCATTTAAATCATTACTATTAGGATTCAAATAAGTTGCCTCGTCCATTTGTTGTATAATCTTTCGTCTATCTGAAATAACTTTACCCACTACATTCGCTGGGTTGTAATGAAATCCGTAAAATTGTCCTGCATTTGGAAATGCATTTGAGTTAGCTACCCAATTATGATTCCCTTCGCTTGCTGTCATAAGTCTTGGAGCAGAATTGTAACTTGTATTAGTATCACTAACTATGGTTGGAAAACTAGGTAAAGTGTACCCAAAATTTTGATGAATATGATAGTTATGAAAGTTTGCCCATTCTAAAGTGCCTGAATAGGCACACTTAAATAGCTTTGTTATTCCAAATTCTATTGTGTGAGATGTTACCACTGGTCCAGCTCCAGTATAATATGGAGTACCATACCTGTCTACTCTAGTTTGAATACCTCCCTCCCAATCTGCATGAGGTGAGACAAACTTAAAAGCAATAGTATTTGCTATTCTACCTTCAGCACCAAACTGCCCAGCTCGAATGGCTGTGCTAGGAACCATAATAGGAGTTCTGAACTGTGTATCTGCTGTTGTTTCATCAGTAGTTGGAGCAGCAGCGTGTGTCGTTATTGTTCTCGTATTGTAAGGAGTGCCTGACAAAGAGCCATCACCAGCTGTATCTTCATTAGAAAATATAATCAATACATCTTTATTTGCATTCCAATCAAGCTCACTGGATGTAATTCCTTTTACTTGAGCTCCGTTAATCCAGATTTGTAATTCGACTCCTGTATCTGTTGTCGAACGAAATCCTCTTAAACTTTCCATACCGAGTCGACCATTTAATCCTCTAAATAGCATATATAAACTATCAGTTCCGCTTATTGCGGTGTCATTAGCAAGTGCCGCAATATCACCAGGTGCTATAGATGTTGGCTGTGCTTGTACGGTTATTGCTGGGCAAGCAAATGATATTTTATAATCATCTGTAGTCATAGGAGCATCAATGGTGACATCTAAATGACCTGTGTCGGATGCTGTTTTTGAGGTTGTTACTGTAAATCCAAATTGCTGTTGTCCATCGGCAAGTGCTGTTAAATCTGAAGCCGCTATCCCTAAATCTATCAACTGGTTAGTATATGCACTATCGCCTCTAAAACCATGAACCGTAGCTGAACCTGCCTCAGAAAACTGTGTTGTAATTTTTATAGGAATATTGACTGTAAAACTTAATTGAAAATCTCCTGTTCTTCCTGTAGTATCAATTCGATAAATTCTTGTTCCAGCATCCTCACCTACATTAATCTCTGAACCACATTCTATGGTTTGAGTTATTGTGGCTGGAGGGGTGTAACTAGCTGGTGCATTTTCTGAATCTACATCTAAGTAAAAAGGACTTCTTACATTTATTTTTTCTACTGTTCCTTCACTTGTTGCCATAATTATTTTATTTTAAGAATTAAATCATTCCCTTTTCTTTTATATCCAAAAGCTAAGAGCATTTCATCTAAATTTAAATTTACATCTTTCACTAATGGAGTTTCTATTTGATTTAATTGGTTGTAAGCTATTTCAATCGCATCATCTAAGAAATTAGTTGGTCTTACACCAACTGTTTCTAATTTTCTTTTGATTTGAGTTGCTACTTTTCTAACACTATAATCATCCATCTTTAAAAACCTCCCAGTTTGATAGTCTCTTAATTTAACTTTTTTTCTAATCCATGGAATTAAATCTTGTACATCAGCATCTGTTTGCCCTCCCTGGTCAACTTTCTCTAAATAGCTTAAACCTTTTATAACAAACCTTAAAGATTCATTTGGACTTGTTATTTTTGATGAAGCCAATGATTTAGAACCAGCATTTGTATAATTTATTTTATTAGAAACAGAACGACCTCCGCCTACTTTTCTCTTTCTATCTCGACCAAGTTCTATTTTAATTAGATTTTTAAGTCTTTGATTAAAAGAACTCATGTAGTTCTGAGTATTTTTAAATTTATTTGTAAGTGAAATCATGTTCCTGTAGCACTAATTATTGGTATTGTGTTATTTTCTACTTGTATATTCATATTTAAAGACCATCCAGTAAGTAAGCTACCTACCCTATCTTCAAAAATACTAGCAGTTGGGTCTTCTAATACAACAAACCCTTCCATTTCTAACCCTCCCCTTCTAAGTGAGCTTTGCAATCCATTGATAACACTCAGCATAGAATTTAATATGTCTTGTCTATTGTCTGTGCCAAGATGAGGTTTGTCAGTTGCAATTCTATCTTCATTTGTTTCGTCAACTATATCTATAGCTAAGACATCAACTGAAAAATTAATAAGATGAGATTCAAAAGATATGTTATTGATATTTACATGAGATAGTGGAAATATTGTTTCGTTTGACATATCAAGGTCTAGTATATCTCCAAATGTTACGGTTGTAATTGTTTCGTTACCGTCTAGGTAACCAAATATTGCATCTACTAAATTATAATACTCTTTCATTATTTTTTATATGCTTTTTTAATCATAGCTTGCTCTAATGCTGATTTCTCTTTTTCAAACACTAATAAATTCAAACATTTAAAAAGGGGTTGAGCTGTAACCTTATCAAATCTGAGGATATTCCCTTTGCTAAGGCTGTATATTGAGCCAAACCATCCCCATTTTGTTCCAAAAGCCGCTTCAGCTGTATATTGTTCTTGTCCTTCGCCAGCTTTTCCATATAATTCAGGGTAGCCATCGACAACTCCATCCCTAAATCGTAAAAAAAAACCATAGCTCCCATTACAACACTTAGCGGCATATCTTTCATCATTTCCTGAAAATCATCTTTAGGTGTGTATGGAGCTATCGTATAACTATCTTTACTTTTTAAATTTACTGGTCTATACAAAACAGCCATGGCTTTATGAATTTTTTGCCAATCACCAATATTACTTTCCACATCTATAAACTCACCAAGAGTTATTTCATCTAGTTTTGGCAGAAACCCCATGTCTACATCATAAAATTTAAATATTCTTTGATGCTCAGGCTTCTGGTCAAATGCTTCTTTCAATATAGCAAGTATTTTTTCGTATTCATGAAAAGCTATCTGGTCCACTTCATTCAATGGTATGTTACAGAATATTTCAATGAGCTTTTTATTTACAAAATCAGTAGCCTCTTCTGACTTATTTTTTTCTACTACCTTCATATATCTTTGATACTGAGATAATGTAATCTCATCCAGAGAAGAAGGAATTTCTAATTCAACTTTATTCTTTGCCATATATTATATAAACTTTTGTGTTAGATTTTGTACCAAACTAATTACTGCCTTATTGGCAGATTAATATTAAACTATATATTATTTAACTACATATATAATTATATAAATTTATATATACCTAACTTAGTATTTATTTAAATTCATATATAAAGAAAATATAATATATATAATAATATACCGCCATTTAGACAGTTGGATTATTCTCCTTGTATAGATGGCAATATAACTCCCATATCTTATATGATATTTCTGACTTATGATACCTCTTTGGACTCTTTATGAGTTTATCTTGCATCTTTATCTCTATCTCATAATCCTTCAATCCATATTTAGGTACAGCATATATCTCTATTCCATTATTCAAACACCAAGCAAAGCATTTATGCTGTTCAGGTGAAAACAATCCAAGCTTCCTGTCTCTTTTCATGCCATCAAATGTAATTATTTTTATGTAAACCTGTGGCAGATGCAAAGTGTAGTCTCTGGAGAGAGTAGGTTAATATACTGTACTACTACTAAAACACNCAGACCCTATAAAATTAGCTTCTNTAACGAATTATTTTTNTTTGGCTGGTAGATTTACCNTAGCCAGGATTAAAACGCTGTTAAATTGCCTTTAAAATGCCTGTGCGAAGGTCTGAGGCATTAAAAAAAGCNCTATTNNACCCCATTAATTAAATTCTATTCCCTGGAACTCAATTAATTAGNTAAAATAAGGCTATAAAAAAACCCCCANAAAAGGGGGTCAAANATTAATNAATTTTTAATTTATTTCATTTTATTTTATTTTAGAGTTAAGGAAAAAATTTGCCATCTGTTGCAATTAATCCAAAAGAACCAGAAACAAATTTTGTTTTATTCATCCAGTCTTTATAATTCAAAAGACATGAACTTAGTTTTTTTATTTCTGTCCATCTCCAGCCAGTTAGTTCCTCAATCAATTCTTTATTTTCTAGTATAAAGTCTACATAATCTTTTTTAAAGTCATCTTTATTCATAGTCAAATTAATAATTAATTGGTCCTGGTTTCTGTTAATTGGTGTGATAATAATTTCTAAATCATTGATTGATTTAAGCATTTTNACCATATTGTCAAACCTTCTTTTATATTCAAATTGNATTCTATTTGCCATAATTTATTTCTTTGGGTTAGTAATATTCTTTATTTTTAATCTTTTCAGCCTGTTCAATTACCTCATATATATAACCCCTCAAGTCGTCTAGAGCCTCGGTCTTATAAATATATTCTTGACCTTTTTCGCTATCTGCCCAACCTGACCATTTATATTCTTTCTCATTGGCTTGGTCCTCTCGATTGTAAACTTCTTCTTTAATATCGTTATCAATATCAGTGAGAAAATTTATAATTTTTGTTAGTTGTGCCATAATTACTTATTTAAGTTCCTAGTTTTATAAATACCCTGGTCAATATAGCTTTGAATCTCTTTTTTACTTAGATTGACTCCTATAAAGTCTCTCAAATATTTCAAGGTAGTTCTTGAATAATCCCAGTAATAAGGGTCAAGAATAACCTTTCCCTGGAATCCTCTCTCTTTCTTTGCAATAATAGAATCGTAACTCTGAAATATATAAAATTGAGGTGTTTCAATTATAAATTGATTAGCCGCAGCATTTCCTCCTCTGTTTGTCATGTTGTTAACTTTGATTTTCATAATAATTGTTTTTTAGTTAGTGATTAATTAAAGTCCCCAGGAACCATTAGAAAAGTTCCCTAAGATTACACCATGATAAATAATGTAAGAAATAGCAACTATAAAAGGAGTTGCAATAATTGTTTTAAATACTGTTTCAAATGTTGTAAATGTTTTCATAATAATAATTTTAGTTAGTAATAATTTTTATTGTGTTTCCACATGACAAATGTAAAAAGGTAAATAACAAAAACAAGCATAAAAATAAATTTTAACAAAACTTTAACATTTCTTTAACACTTTTCAAAGTGCTAATTTATCAAGTTTGTACTATCAAAAAACCCCTCAAAAAGAGGGGATATAATACTATGAAAAAAATTGACATTGAATTCACATTATATAAAATTTAACTACTGAATTTATATAGTGAATTTAAATACTGAATTTAAGTATTGAGATTTATAAATGCACTGAATTCATTGATTATTGATTCCGAAATTAAATCTATATTGTCTTGATAGAAATCCTGTTCCAATTCTGTTGTTCCTGGAGCTGGTAAATTATCTTTTACAATGGAATATAAATTCTCTTGTATGTTCAAATAAGTTTCCTCTCTGGTCTTATCAAATAAATCTTCCTGTGCTGAATCAGTTAAATAGTGTGACATNTNTTTAATATTCAGGGGTTCTATAATTATTTTGATATGCAATTAAATCACTCTCAAAGAATATTCTCCTTCGTCTTAGTGGATGTTTATAAAATTCAATCTCATTATTGTGGCACATCTTATCTAAGGTCGATTTAGATATTCCCAATATTTTTTGAGTTTCCTCGCTGGTATAAGTTCTTTCAATCTTATCTGAATTTTCATCGGACTTAGTAAAATTCCAAATCTTTCTNATCTTTTCNAAAGCCTCTGACTCATCCTCAAAAGGGTTATCTACTGCCCAGTTGGCATTCATAAACCTACCAAGTATTGAATCGGCTTTCATGGCGAACTCAAGTGCCTGAATTACTTGAAACTTAGTATTGAAGTCTAATGAATTATAATATTCAGTAGTCTTGAATCTAGCGATAATAACATCTTTGTTTTTCATTTGTGCTTTCATTTTATTTGTTTTATATAGTTTATATAAGTCTTTTTTACTTGTTCAAACATAGTAGGGTCAAATGTATCTAGCCAATCC
>FUFK010039717.1_pt1 | contig 18587 bp, 29 predicted proteins | sample 1021851 | NCBI WGS metagenome assembly FUFK01 (sample SAMEA51879418, study PRJEB19060) | metagenome
ATTATTGCAATGGGTTCAGCATTAGAAGTAGGTAAGTTAGTTGCCGCTAGTTGGTTGTATCATAACTGGCGAGAAGGAATACCTAGGGCATTAAAAGCATATCTATTTACAGCAATCATAGTATTAGTTTTTATAACATCTATTGGTATCTTTGGTTTCTTATCAAAGGCACACCTAGATCAAGTTAAACCTACGGCAGGTAATACAGAAAAAATAGCATTAATTGATAAACAAATTAAACAGGAAGAGTTAACTATTGAGAGAGCAGAAAGAACGCTTAACCAATTAGACAAAGCGCTTGATGTTTATATTGANAAAGAATATGTTAGTAGGGGATTAAAAGAGCGAAAGAAACAAAAAGAAGAACGAGACCTGTTGAATAAATCAATAGACGAAGCAATGGAAAAAATAGCGGAGTTGAACAATNCCAAATCGTCAATAACCATAGAACAATTAAAATTAGAAGCGGATGTGGGTCCATTGAAATATGTCGCTGAGTTGATTTATGGTGATAATGCTAAAGATCATTTTGATTCTGCCGTTCGTATAATCATATTAATACTTATATTTGTATTTGACCCATTAGCAGTATTATTATTGATTGCTGCTAACATATCATTAAGACAATGGCAGATGAAGAGGTCATTAACTAAACAATATAAGAAAAAGAATTTAGAGAGTAGATTAGGTCTTGCACAGGCACGAATCAAAAAGATGAAAACTAGACAAAGAGACTTCAAAAAACTGATGGCTCAAGACTTTGAGGGTATGGATCCCGATGAAATTAAAGTAAAACTTAATCAAATATATGATTGGAATGACAAAAATAAGGGTTGACAATTAAGTCAATTGTTGATATAATATTAGTATGAATATTTTTTATGTAGATAGAGATCCTGTAAAAGCGGCTCAAATGATGTGTGATAAACATATTGTCAAAATGATATTAGAGTCTGCTCAAATGTTATGTACTGCTAAAAGAGTATTAGATGGTACAGAATATACTGACCTTACAAAAAATGGTCGTAAGATTAAAAGATGGCGACTAGAAAATCCTAACGAAGAAGCAATCATTTACAAAGCAGGTTGGTTAAGACACCCTAGTACACAATGGGTTATGAAGTCTGCTTACAATTACATATGGTTGTACAAACACATGATGGCACTAAATGATGAATACAAGTTAAGATACAATCATACAAAAGACCATCTTGCTGTAGAAAAATTAGGTGACTTGTTAAGACAACCACCAAAGAATATAAATCTTAAAGCGATAGGCACAGACGCTACACCAGCAATGCCAGATGAGTGTATTGTGCCAGGTGATTCAGTTGCGTCTTATCGTAAATACTATATAATGAAAAAAGTTAGATTTGCAACATGGAAGGCACCATCAAAAATGCCAGATTGGTTCAAAGAAGGAGTAGAGAATGTCAATAACATTTAAACCATTGAGTGATAATGTCCTTATTGATTATGAGGAAAAGGACGAAGAAAAAACAAAAGGTGGTATTATTATGACCACTAGAGAAAGACCTCAACAAGGTATTGCTGTAAAGGTAGGACCTGGTAGAAAAACATCTACTGGTGAAAGAATACCTATGACGGTTAAAGAAGGTGATGAGGTTAAGTTTGCTGCCTTTGCTGGTAGAGAAATTAAAGTAGAGGGTAAGGAATATTTTCTAATGCCTGAAACAGATATACAAGGTATAATAGAAAAATGAATCAACCACAATTATTTGAAACCGAAGATCAATACGGCAACGATATAATACAAGGCCCTAAATTAGTTAAAAGAAAACTAACAACAAAAGAAGCAATAATTGATCCTAAAAATCCTAGTACGGTAGGCACTAGTGCATGGAATTTAGGTAATCATACACTTGCAATTTGTTTTGCTTTGTGCATAGTTTTTGTTGTTTATGCAAGTTATAAATAATATTATGATAGATTTTATTCAACATAACATGAACTTTTTAAATGATATTCAAAGTTATCATTGGCAAACAAAGTCATATGCTGAACACGAAGCATTAGGTGAGTTTTATACAAAATATAATGAACTTAATGATAGGTTTGTAGAAACTTGGCAAGGCAAAACACATGAAAGAATTTCATTTAGTGCTGAGTTAAGACCAGGCATAAAAAATTATGCTGACAATGCTGTAGTGTGTTCAGAGGTCTGTAAAACAGCAGATAAAATAAATGAAGTTGCTAAAAAGGTACATGGTCAAATTGATTTAGAAAGTATATTAGAAGATATGCTTGAAGCTACAAGTCAATTGTGCTATCATCTCACATTAAAATAAATGCCCATTTATACATTTTACAATTCAAAAACTAAAAAGACATATGACGAGATGATGTCAATATCAGAGATGGAAGACTATCTATCTAAAAACAAACATATTAGTCAAAGAATAGGTGCAGTTAATATTATAGGTGGTATACAAGGTATCACACATAAAACAGATCAAGGTTTTAATGAAGTTTTAAGTAAAGTTGCAGAGGCACATCCTAAAAGTGCTCTTGCAAAAGAACATAGAAAACGAACAATCAAGGAAGTGCAGACAGATAATGTCATCAAAAAACACCGTGCTAGACAGAAATCAAAAAATAAATAATAAAGTACAGAGCGAGCAACTGAAACACAACGGTCGTATACCAGAGTTTAGTAGGTCAATCCGCTCATTGTATAGGGCAGGTATTACCTGCTTAAGGATCCTGCCCTTAATAACAGCAGGTCTTTTATTATCTGGTTGTTTTGGATCAACATTAACAACAATAGGACCGCTACAAATTAAACAATCAGACTTATTAACTACACCAATTAAATTAGCAAAAGTAAAGGAGAAAACTAATGAGTGATATACCTGATTTTATGCGTGAGTTTGACACTAATACAGATTATGGTTTTACTCCTGTATCTACAAAACCAGCAGAAGAATCAACACCGTCTGTTGGTAAAGAAGATTTAAATACTACTAACCTAGAAATTTCAAAAGTTAAAAGCGATGTGTCATCAATTAAAAGTATGATGAACGAGATAATGCAGATTGTATCAGAAAAAGAAACGGTTAACAAAGAGATACAGGATGCTGATGTCAAAAAGCGTTTTAAAGAGATTGAAAAAGTTGTACTACCATTTTTGTACAACCTTTCAAAGTCTAATGAACCTTATATACATTGGCCCAATAGGGGACCAATCATAAAGGCTCAGATGGACAAATTACTAAAACTTACAAGGGGGTAATTATGTTAGAAGCGAAAGCTCATCATAAAGAACTAAAAAGAGCAGTAAATGAGATTGAGTCAAAAAGAAATGTTGACAGATCAAATAAATTATGGTACGATATGAAGACCTTGAAGAAAGTAAAACTATTAGCAAAGGATAAATTAAATGCGATTAAGTCAAAACTTCACGCTGGCTGAGATGATAAAGAGCCAGACGGCTGAACGAAAAGGTATCAATAATAATCCTAACGAGGATAATATTGAAAATCTACAAAGGTTGTGTGAACATATATTACAACCTGTTAGAGAACATTATGGTAAAGTTGTTTCTGTATCATCTGGCTTTAGATCACCTGAATTATGTGAGGCAATCGGTTCAAGCAAAACATCACAGCATGCTTCGGGCCAAGCAGCCGATTTTGAAATCTATGGCGTGTCAAATAAAGAATTAGCAGATTATATTGCTGACAACCTTGATTTTGACCAACTTATATTAGAATTTTGGAAACCAGAAGAACCAAATAGTGGTTGGGTCCATTGTTCTTATAAAGGTGCAGATCAAAATAGAAAACAATATTTGAGAGCAATAAAGGACGCAAATGGTAGAACAGCATATCAAAAAGAACATAGTGCTACCACTGGTCCTAGTGCAGATGACGTTAANGACTCATTAATGAGTTGAAGGTCGAATTAGTAATTAAACGCTTGACACAAGCGATTTTTTGTGTTAAGATTGTATAATATAATTAGGAAGGTATATTATGTTTAAACATGTAAAGTTAAATGAATCTGTTTTGCCTAAAAGTCTAGGCGTGAAAGGTAAGAACCATGATGGTGTTAGATACTACACTATTGATGGTGTTAATATGCCTTCCGTGACTTCTATTCTTGGTGACATACCAGAAAGAAAAGAGAAGATTGTAGCATGGCGAAAAGCAGTTGGCGAACAAATGGCTAACTACATATCAGTAACCTCTACCAACAGAGGTAAATCAACCCACAAATTAATTGAGAATCATCTTAACAATGAAGATGACAAGAGTAATGGTGTGACCAATGTTGTTGCATTAGGATTATTCAGACTTATAAAACCATATCTTGCTAGACTTGATAACATACATTGTTTAGAAGAATACCTATACTCAAAAGAAATAGGTGTAGCAGGTCAGGTGGATTGTGTCGCAGAGTATAAAGGTAAACTATCTATTGTAGATTTTAAGACCTCTACTAAAAGACGGGACGCAGATTATAATTACGGTAACTTCTTACAATGTTCAGCGTATGCTAAAATGTTTGAAGAAATGTATCCTGATAAGAAGATTGAACAGACGGTTGTGCTTGCAACATGTGAAAGTGGTGAAGTACAAGAGTGGATACATGGTGAAGATAAGATCAAAGAGCACCAAGAGCTATTCTATAAACACACATCAGAATTTTTAGAGCGACATAAAACAAAGTTGTCAGAGATTGCATAAATAGTTATATGCAAAAATTCCTAATCACAATCCTGATGTCATTATTTTTGAGCGTTCCTGTGAATGCTGAAAATCACTTGCAACCTAACAAAGAGAGAGAAACATTCAATTTTTACTGGACACAAATGCCAGCTGTATGCGCTCCTAGAGCAGATATAGCAGACTGGATAGCAAAACATGAGTTTACTCCTGTTAGTGTTAGTTTCGGTAGAGAAAATGGTCAACAAGAAGGTAATGTTGTTTATGTGGTTACCGTATATATTAGTCCAGATTATCAAATGACTGCAATAGCAGAAACAGCTACAAGTCCTGATCTATGTGTCTTGTATAGAACATTTGATTTACAATTAAATCCCAATCTAGTAAAACCAGGCTTGACTTTATAAGATAATCTGTTATAATATACCTAAAGAGGTAATATTATGAGCAAAGCACAAGAAGAAAAGCGTATGTACGACTCTCTTAAATTAGTTGCAAAACGAAAGAGAGAAGAACAGATTGATAGAGATACACACGACCATGATTTAACTTATGAGAATGAGCAATCAATGGTTACAATACCATTAAAAGAGTATGATAAGTTAAAAGAACAAGGTCAATATATAACAGACCCTAGTTTAATCTCAATCATAGATAAAATAGAAGAACTAACAAGAGCATTAAGAAAACATATAGTAAGAAAATTTTAATGTTGATGAATAGTAAAAAGTTTGCTCTGACCATAGAGAGTATAGTTAAAGAAAAAAGAATATCATATATGGATGCTATTCTTAAATTTTGTGAAGAAAATGATATAGATCCGTCAAGTGTAGGATCACTTATTAATAAATCACTAAAAGAGAAAATACAATTAGAAGCAGAGAAGCTAAACCTGATTGAAAAATCAAGTACAGCGACTTTACCTTTATGACGAGTTATGAAGCATATACATTATATCTTGCTATTAAGTTGCATTTTACTACCCCTAATTATGACTATTTTAAGCACAACGCCAAGGTAAATAGTAGTTTTAATTCATTTATAAAAAGAAATGATAGATTTTTCTTTCATAAATTAGCAACTAAATATGGTGAGAACTTACGAGATTACTATGTAAGTAATTTTGTTGATAGACCTAAAACATGGGTAGGAGATTTAGTTAGATCAGATGGAGATACGATTTACAATAAATGGAAAAAGTATAACGAGTCTTTTTCGTACAATTTTAGAAACGATTGCGTATTGCTTCGTAATGTCATTGATGGTGATAATATTCGGTTTGATGATGTTTTCAGCGTTGATAGTGGGCAGCATCCAAGATTGTTACGATTATTACTTTCGGGAAAGGTCTCAATACAATCGGTCATCATCTTTGATAAGATTTTGTCGTTTGTTAATCGTTGGGATAAAGAAATTAAAGAAACAATTATATGGCCTGAAAAGTCATTTAAGATTGCCAAGTTAAAACCTTTTGTAAATGTTAACTTGACAAAATGTAAATTTATTATGAAAGAGGTATTTGTGTGAGTGAAGAAAGAAAACTAACAGAGGAAGAAGTTAGAAAAGAATACAGAGAGCACCGTAAAGACAAAGTGTTTGCTAAATGTTGGCCTGCTAACAATGATAGTTTTTATGAGTGGTGTTCAATGTATTTAGATTATAAACATATAACTAAAAAGAAAAGAAGATGACAAAATATTTTGATGAGGAATGGCCAAAAGAGGAAGAGATATTAAAAATAGGGTTAGAACAATCCAGAAGAAACAAGGCAGATAGATTTCCTACTGCTAATGAAAGATGGCCTAGAGGAGGTGAAGTGATACAAGGAAAGAAAAGAGTTTTTTTGATAGGTAATGGTTTAAGTAGAAAAGATTTTGACTTGACACCATTGAAGAAGTATGGTAAAGTTTATGGCTGTAATGCAATATGGAGAGATGAACTAGATAAGATTGATGTATTGACAGCAGTTGATAATGGTGTTATACACGAAATATATCACAACGGCATAGCACAAAAGATACCTTGTTGGTTTAGAAACTGGACTAAAATACCTACACCCATGTATGAGTCAGTTGTTGAAGGTATGATAGGTAAACAAGAGTTAGAAGAACTAAAAGATTATGATGTGATTACTGAAAACGAAAGAGGTATGTCACAAGAGTTTGTAATGCACGGTGCTAATCTAGCAGGTCAAGTTAAGATATTAAGAAATGCTAAAAAAGAAAAACCAAGAGGTGACAGAGAGATAATAAAAAAACAAATCAATCATAATACTTTATATGTTTCTTGGATAAAAGAACCTGATTATTCAAAAGATATTAGAGAGTGTTGGNNAGAATATAAAGATCATGGTTGGGCATGTGGTGCTTCTGCTGGGTTTATCGCTTGTAAGGAAGAGAAACCAGATGAAGTTTATCTCATAGGCCATGATCTAGTTTCAGATACAGANAAAGTTAATAATCTATTTGCAGGCACAAAACACTATGTGGCAAAAGAGAATGGGCCTACACCTCATGTAAATTGGGTAGGTCAATGGTATGATTTATTTGCATGGAATCAGAATATTAAGTTTTTTAAAGTTAATAAAAATGCAGATAATCTACCTACTAATCAACCCTTTAAAGAGTGGTCTGAATGGGCAGACAAGAAGGTATTATCATATATGACACAGGCAGAATTGCTTGACAAAATGCGTAAATGGTGATATAATGATACTATGTTTGATGAGATAATATACAAAGTATTAGATAAGGTTGTTTCAACCTGTGAGTGCTTGAAGAAGTGCATAAAGGAAAGGTCTTTGCCAANAGCTTGTAGTGACGATAATGTTAAACAAGAAGAAGTAAAAAAATGGNCAAAGAATAGANAAAACGATTATAAATAATACTATAATATTTAAATTAATACATACAACAATATATACAAAGGATACATACAAATGACAAGTGCATTAGAAAATCTAAAAAAGTCAAAATCTAATTTTGACATCTTAACAAAACAACTAGAAAAATCCATAGATCAACCAGAAAAGAAAAAATCATACCAAGATGATAGGCTCTGGAAACCAGAACTAGATAAATCAGGTAATGGTTACGCAGTATTAAGATTCTTACCTGCTGTAGAAGGCGAAGATATGCCATGGCAGAGAGTCTGGAATCATGCGTTTCAAGGACCAGGTGGTCAATGGTATATTGAAAACTCATTAACAACTTTAAATAAAAAAGATCCTGTTAGTGAAGAAAATACTAGACTATGGAATACAGGCATAGAAGCAGACAAAGAGATCGCTAGAAAAAGAAAAAGAAAATTATCTTATTATTCTAACATCTATGTTGTCAGCGATCCTAAACATCCTGAAAACGAAGGCAAAGTATTCTTATTCAAATATGGTAAGAAAATCTTTGACAAGTTATCAGAGGCGATGAACCCACACTTTGAAGATGAGAAGGCAGTAAATCCTTTTGACTTCTGGGAAGGCGCTAACTTTAAACTAAAAATCAGAAAAGTTGATGGTTATTGGAATTATGATAAATCTGAATTTGAGCCAGTTAGTAGATTAAAACCTACTGACGAGGAGATTGACAAGATATGGAAATCTCAATATGCTCTAAAGGCCTTCGTTGATCCAAGTAATTTTAAATCTTATGATGAACTCAAAGAGAAACTGAATAAGGTTCTTACTGGAACAAGAAGTACGGAGTCCGTAGAAGATATAGACCTCCCACCTGTCAGCAATGACATACCTAAATCTTCAAACGGTGCCGTAGAGAAAGAGGAATCATCTAACGATGGAGACGATCTATCGTATTTTAGTAAATTAGCTGAAGACGATTCCTAAAATCTATCTCTCTCACTTTCTCAAACGGGTAGCCTTCGGGCTACCCACACCAAAAAGTATAATGGATTTATTATGACAAGAATTATTAATCTTACAGAAACAAAAAGACAAGAGTTTACACCAGAAGACGTTGAATACAACAAGAAATACTGGAAAGACTCTGATAAATTTAAACATCTAAAAAAGTTTATGAACTTGGTAGGTTATAAAGCACTAGACTTTAAAGCTGTCAAATGGGAACCAATAGATGGCATTTCAACACAACATCCTAGATCAAGTGGTACAAATGAAGCAAAAGAGGAACTAGAAGAAAGTATTAGAGAAGGTTGGATTTTAAAAGAAGATCCACTACACGCTATCTCTTATAATGGTCATATCTTTCACGGCACAGGTAAAACTAGATACGAAATATTATCAGGCACTTATAATTACAAAAATGCACCTATGGCAATATGGGAACCTCAAGGCAATAATACATTTGAACAATTAAGCAATATTGAAGCGACACAAGTATATTTAAATGGTAAACCTAAAAGTGCAGTACAAGGTTATAATACTAAAGAAGATATTAGGGCTATGCTAATTAGGACTGCTAGAAGATATAAAAAACACAATCCTAATTATACTGATTTAGAATTACAAGATGTTTTAACAGAACAAAAGAATAAGGCAACAAAAGGCGATATAAGATGGAAAGGTACTAAATTAACACCTATCATAAATGAAGTTATGGATATTGAGAGTAATAAAAACCTTGACATATATAACTATGATAATGATGATAAAGTACAATTGGCTATTACTACATTAAAAAACCATGATGAGAAAAAGATATATTATCCTGTATCAATGGAGACTGCTACAAGTGCTGCCATAAAAGGTGTGTTAAAATATAAGATGAATAAGAAAAAACAAATACATGTTATACCTTATCTAAAATCTTTACCAACATCTAAACCAGAAAAATATATAGAAGTATTTAAATCAAAATATAAAAAATTTATTAAACAATATAATATAGTTATTGAGTGTATTAAACCTAAATATGCAAAAGGACTTATTATGTTAGGCGCTTTGCCTATGGTCAGAGCAGAACATGCTGAACATGAATTAGTAAAACCACATGTTAAAACTAAAAAAGCTTCCTAATATTGATAGACGAGCCTACAAAGGTTTATTCAAGCCAGAGAACCCACAGAAATATAAAGGCAATCCTAAAAAAATAGTTTATCGTTCCTCGTGGGAGAAACGATTTATGAAATATTGTGACAAGACCAGAGAGATTATTGAATGGGGTAGTGAAGAAATAACATTATATTATAGAGGCGTTGACAACAAATCACATAGATATTTTCCTGATTTTTTTATGAAGGTAAAACAACCTAATAATACATATAAGAAATTTTTAATAGAAATCAAACCTAAATATCAGACTAGAAAGCCTAAACCAGGCAAGATTAAATCAGCATATTTTAAACGATCATTATTGACCTATGAAACAAACAGACGCAAGTGGGCAACAGCGTTTGCATGGTGTAAAAAACACAATATGGAGTTTAAAATACTTACTGAAGATCATCTAAAGACCTTTTAAATCATCATAAATAGTAGTATGGCAAGTGTATTTGACACAATAAAAATGAAGGCAGGAGATACTGACCGTTCTAATAGTTGGTATAGAGGCCAAGTAAATAGAATTGCAAGTGGTACTACTGCTAGAGAATTGTTTAGACAAGGTAAACTAGCAAGACGACCTAGTGTAGGTAGACTTAATTTATTTGGTTATAACCCTAAATTAAGAAAGACCTTACCCTATTATGATATATTCCCTTTAGTATTACCTTTAGAGGCAATATCAGGNGGGTTTATGGGTATGAACTTTCATTACTTNCCACCATTATTAAGAATGAGATTATTAGAGCGTATGCAGGCAAGAGCNACAGATAANAGATTTGATAAGAATACAAAGTTTGATGTGACTTATGATGATGTAAAAAATTTAGGCATTGTTAAACCTACAATTAAAAAGTATTTGTATTCATACGCACAAACAGGATTTTTAAGAATAAATGCAGATGAAGCTGCAACAGCAATATTCTTACCTGTACAAAGATTTAAAAAGGCTTCAGAAGCAAAAGTTTATTCAGATAGTAGGAGAATTATCTAATGGCAATATTCAGACAACGATTACCAATACCAGGACCATTTGATATAAGAATAGGTTTACCTAGAGATAAGGGTTTTGATCCTAACAAAGCAAGAAAAAGATTAGAACAAAAAGCAAATCCTGAAACTACAATAAACAGATTTAGAAGTATGGTCGCAGGCGGTGAAGGCCTTTATAGACCTGCAAAGTTTTTTGTTGCAATAGAATTTCCTCAGGCAATAAGAGGTGACATTGATATTCAAAGAGAGTTTACAGAGTATCAGATGGATGCTAGTTTTTTAAGATCAACAAGAAACACGGTTAAGGATAGATTATTCTTTTTCTGTTCAGACGCCTCATTACCAGAAAGAACTATACAAGATACACCTTATGGTGGTGTGTATGGTCCTGAAAGATTAGTTGGTAGAGGATTAGAATTTGCACCAATTACTCTACAATTTATGCTAGACGCTGAATTACAAGAGCGTAGTATATTTGAGGCGTGGCAAAATTTAATTATAAACGAAAGAACATTTAACGCTAATTTTTATGATGAGTATATTGGTAGAATATTCATTTATCCATTACATGAAAACAGACTTGAAGCCTCACCTAGTAGAACACAATTTCCTGCTACAAATGCAGCTGCAGGACCTATGGCAAGATTATCTTTAGCAGGTTATTTCTGTGAGATGATAGAGGTCTATCCTAAAACAATAGGTGCAGTAGAATTATCATATGGTGCAAGTAATCAGTTTGCTAAACAATCAATTACATTTAATTATAGATATTGGAGATCAAGTGCTACACAACACGACCATGAAATGGGACAAGAAACTGGTGATATTGATGGCGTGGGCACAATAAAAGACCCTAAAATAGGAGGCATATTTGGTGGTCTTATAAGTAAATTACCACCTGAATTAAGAAGAGCAGGAAGAGATGTACTTAATCAGGTTAAGACAAGATTCCCTACGGGAAGAATATTTGGCGGAAAGGTATTTCCCCCATTTTTTTAAATAATTAATAAAGGAGTGAAACATTATGGCTTTACCATTAAACGAAGTACCAAAATATACATGTAGTTTACCTTCAACAGGTCAGACCATTACATACAGACCATTTCTTGTAAAAGAACAAAAGGTCATGTTAATGGCAATGGAGAGTGAAGACGAAAATGAAATTAGTCAGGCTGTGATTGATACTATGCAATCATGTATGGTATCTGAAATAGATATTAAAAGTTTGCCTATATTTGATTTTGAGTATTTGTACTTAAAGGTCAGAGCAAAGTCAGTCGGTGAAACGGTTAAGTTGAGAATAAAATGTCCAGATGATGAGAAAGAGATTGTTATTAAGGAAGTAAACCTTGATGAACTTAAAGTAGATAAACCTAAGGATCATACTAACAAGATAGAGTTTGAACCTGGTTATGGTGTCGTTATGAGATACCCTACTGCTGATTCATTTAAGAACTATCCTGAATCATCAACAGCATTATCATATAAGTTGGCACAAGACTCTATTCAAACAATATACAAAGGTGATGAAGTTTACGATAGAAACAATATCAGCGATGAAGAATTAGAGGAATTTGTGAACAATATGACACAGGTTCAATTTACAAAATTACAGGCTTTCTTTGACACAATGCCAAGAATTAGACACACAATCAAATATCAGAACCCTAAAACGGGTAAAGATTTTGAGATGAAACTAACTGGTACATCTGATTTTTTTTAATTACCCTTTCACATGAAAGCCTTGAGAATTACTATCGGGTGAATTTTCTGTTAATGCACCATCATAAATATTCATTAACAGAATTAGAAATGATGTTACCGTGGGAAAGGGAAATATATGTTGATATGTTAATACAGCATATCAAAGATGAGAACGATAAATTAAGAGAAGAAGAACGACAGAGGAGAGGATAGTATGTTAGAAGGATTATCAAATAAAGCAGTAGGCACAATCAAATGGGTCTGGTGGTTTTTAAAAGAAGAATTACCACAATTTTTATCTAATTGGCGAACCGTACCAAGACTTATGATGGTTGCATATGCTTATGCTTTTATTGAAGTTATAACATGGTTTATGGCATTAGAAGCGCCTAACAACGCACAAGCAGGTTTAGTATCTGTTGTAGTTGGTGCAGGTGCAGCTTGGTTTGGTTTATATGTTAATGGTAAGAAAAGTAAAATATCAAACAGCGAACCAAAAAGATAATAAATGGCAGACTCAGCAGACTTTAAGAAACTATTAAAAGATCAAAAAGAGAAAAAACAAAAAGAAGTAATCTCTATCGCAGAGGCAACGCAAGACTTTGCTTTACAAATACAAAAAGATAAAGGTTACGGACAGGCGTTTTTTAGGCGTGAAGGTATATCTAATGCGGCTGTAAGTGTTGTACAAAATTTCACAAATGAATTAGATGGTATNGCTGACGCAAGTGAGCCGTACAAAAATATTAAAGAATTAATAGGTAAATACAATGTTCTTTTAAAAGAATTACCTGGGTCTGTTGCAAAAGGAAGATTTAGTAATGTAGAATTTAAATATATTGCTGATGTTATTGCACCTGTTGTAAGAGAACTAGGTGGGTTGACAGGACCATTGTTGAGATCAAGGCTTGCATTAAGAGATTTTGTCAAGCAATTTAAACCAATTAAGATCGCAGATAGATTGTTTGGTAAAGTGCCTATAATAGGTGGTCTTATCAAAAGAAAGATTGAAAGACAAGAGGCAGGTGAACAAGAATTAAGAGCTGCAGAAAGAACAAAACAAAGAGAAGCATCCAGAGAGGCAAGACGAGGCATTGAAGACTCACTTGCACAGGATGACATATCATCTGGCGAAGAATTATTAGATAAAGTAGGTGATACCAGACCTAAAGGTACACAAGCAGGTATAGCAAAATCTAGTGGTCAATCTGCTACATTTGGTGAAGAACTTGCAAAAGAAAAAGCAGAAAAGGACGAAGAGGTTAAAGGTCTCTTTGAAATGATTGCTGAAAATACCTATGAAACAAACGAAAATATTAAAAAATTAGTTGATGAAGCCGAAGAAGATAATCAGAAAAAAGGTGGGTTCTTTGAAAATCTATTAGGTGCTATGTTGCCACTTGCTGCTCTAACNNNTTTAGGTGGNNTATTAAGTNANAGCNATNTCANGTTTAGGTACAACTTTAAGCAGTGCATTTAGTAAAATAAATCCATTTAATAATAAAGACAAAGATCAAAGAAATAAAAATAAAACTAAAACTAAAACAGGCACTAGAGTTGGGCCAGTAGGTTCAGGTCAAACAGATAAACAATTAAAGCAAAATCAAGCAAAGACAACCACAAAAACATTAGTAGATAAAAATAAGAAAAAAGGCATNAGTACAGCAGGTAAGTATGCTAAAAATATCGTAAGAGCAGGTGGTCGTTTTGTTATACCGATTGCAGCTTTGATGGGCATATTTGATGCTGCCACAGGTGTTGCACAGGCAGGTGATTTATTAGATAAAGATGATGAAGAATTAACATTTAGAGATAAGGCGTCAGCAGGTTTTGCTGGTTTCTTATCAGGTCTTACATTTGGTTTTGTTGACAAGAAAGCAACTGCTACATATCTTGCAGGCGATAGAGAACCAGTAGATAGTAGTCAAAAGACTCGTTTAAGAAAATTACGGAGAGAGGAACGTAAAAGCTCAGTTGTAAATAAAGATGAAGGTGCTACTTTAGATCAATTAGAGATGGACAATAGTGTAGCAAACAGAAAAAGTTTTAGACACGGCATGGTTAACAATAACAACGCACAGGTAAATAACAACAATATAATTAACAAGACAGACTCGTTTTTACCACACATGATTGCAAAAAATAAAGACAATACAATACAATCGGTAGAAACAGGTGTGGTCTATTAGGATAAATATTTAAATGGCTGAAGAAAATAAAACAAAAGAAGATCCACAAAAAGGTCTAAAGAGTAAAATTTCAGGTGCTATTAATAGTTTAAGCGATACACCACCTTCAAAATTAGGCGTAAACTTTAACGAAGAAAAACATATATTAAAGTACCCATTAGATGTAGAAACTAAAAATGGCCACTATATGATATTTAATATCTATGCTAGAACCGATGATGAAACTGCTTTACCTGCCATTGATCCTAACACTACACAAAACGCACAATATAACGCAGATTTTTTAGGCAATTCAGAAAGATTTTTTGACGCAAGAACCAGTTTTGAATTAATGGGTGAAACTTTTAACATAGGTAAGCAGGTAAATCAAATTAAGGACTCAATCGTTTTATACATGCCAGACGATATATCTGTTAACTATAAAGCAGAATATGAAGGTGCAGAGGTAGGATTGTTAGTGGGTGCAGGTGTTTCTATTGCAGACGCTATGAAAGGTAACACAGGTGGTTTTGATGCTGCTAAAGGTGTTGGTTTGCAGTTTGCTAAATTTATAGAACCTGTATTGAACTTTGGTTCACTTACAACAGCACAAGGATTAAACGCATTACTACAAAGAAAAACAGGTCTTGCTCCTGCAGCCATGCAAGAGATGGTCTTTCAAGGTTTACCATTTAGACAATTTAATTATAGTTTTAAAATGACGCCTAGAAACAGAGAAGAGGCAAGAGAAACAAAACGAATTTTAGATACATTTACTTTTCATATGTTGCCTGAAAAATTAGGTGAAGGCGCACCATTAGCGTTTAGAGTGCCTTCAGAGTTTTCTATAAGATATATGTACAGAGGTGGTAATAATAATTATTTAAACCACATGACAATGTGTGCTCTAACAGACATGAAGATTGATTATGGNGCAGGTGAGAAGTTTCAAACATTTAGAGCAGATGAAGACGGCGCACCACCTGTACAAACAAATGTCACTTTAACATTCCAAGAATTAGAATTAGTTGATAGAAGAAGATTTAATAACACACATAGCACAACAAGGATACCTAGAAGATAATGGCACAATATTTTTCATACTTTCCTAAAATGTATTATGACGCTGTAGGTAATAAAAATCCTAAACTTGTCACTAATATATTAAAACGAGTTAAGGTCAAAGATGGTGTCAAAAATGATATTGCTTTATTTGACAAGTATCAGGTCAAGTTTGGTGAGTCACCTGAACTAACATCATTTAAATTATACGGCTCAGTTGACTATTATTGGACTATATTGTTGATGAATAATATTAGAGATAGATTTTATGAATGGCCTTTAAGNGANCAACAATTTGAAGAATATGTNAANGCAAAATATACTAACCCACAAGCCATACATCATTATGAGATTGCACAATCAAGTGGACCTACAAGTAGTTTAGATAACTCACACCTGATTGAGGTCAATAGTGATACAACAGGTGCAACAGCAGTTTCTAACTATGAATATGAAAGAAGAAGACAAGACAATATATCATTAATAAAAGTTTTAAAACCTAATTTCCTATCACCATTTGTAGAAGAATTTGCTAAACTTATGAGGTAATTATGCCAACGCAAGATTACGAGTCAAGTAATATACAATATGCAGGTGAATTTAAATGTTCAGANATAGCNCTTATATCTGTCACAGGTAAAATTGTAGGTATAAAATCAGCGACACTAGAACTTAATATTTACGAAGGCATATTCAGTAATTTTATCACAGGTGATATTACCTTTACAGACAATTTTAATCTAATGAATGGTCTGCCTATTACAGGACATGAATACCTTGACTTTAAAATAAGAACACCTATCAAGTCACCTACAAGAGAGCGTACATCTACTACAAACGCACCTGGCGCTAAATCATTTCCAGACTTTGGTGGTTATGATTTTACAAACAGACGAATGGCTGTGTATAGNGTAGAAACAAAGAAGTCATTATCAGACAACGTACAAATGATAACNCTAAATTTCTGTTCACCAGAGATGATACGAAATCAAAATGTACGAATTAGTAGAGCATTTGATGGTCCTTATGATGACGCTGTTGCAAGTATATTTAAAAAAGAGTTTGGTCTAAACAGCAAGAAGAAATGCTACATACAACCTACAAATAATAACTTTAAATTTGTTGCACCTAACAAAAGACCTACCGACATAATTAATATGCTTGCTAGTAGGGCAGAACCAAAGAACTCAATACTACCTGGTTATGTTTTCTTTGAGAACGGTCAAGGTTTTCACTTTAGAAGTTTAGACTCTTTCTATTTTACAATTAAGGCAGGTGCAGCTGGTATGACAACGCTTGAACCTGTGCCAGAGATGTTCGAGTTTTTTTGTTCAAATCCTGATATTAAAAGCACAGAGTCAAAGAATGAGATACCATTAAAAACAATGACACACGCATTAAGATTTGAACTTACAAACATGCCTGACATAATCAGATCACAAAGAGCAGGTACATATGCGTCAAAACTAATATCATATGACGCTTATAACAAAACATTTAAGACATTTAAACATAACTATGCTGAAGAATACAATAGATTCCCACATTTAGAGAAAGATAGTGCTGAGGTTGATATGGCAGAGTATAGAGGTTTCACACCTAAAACTCACTATGATCCTAATGATCTTACAATGTCAGATAGACCAACAGGCTCAGCATACAAGAACTTATCAGATTATTCAGACGCAAGAATATTTGTCACAAGTGACACAGCAAATACACATAATACAAATATGAGTCAAGGTTATCGTGTAAAAGACACGGCACAAAAGAGAAAGATGGCAATTGAGTTTATGGAGATGATGAAGTTAGAACTAACAGGTTATGGTAATACACACCTAAACGCAGGTCATGTAATACGAGTAAACCTGCCTAGGGCAGGCGATGGCAAAACAGACATCAAATCTACACAATACGACAAAAACCTTAGTGGGCGGTGGCTAATAACGGCTGTAAGACATAAATTTAACTTTGAAGAAACTACCTCACAATCGCTATATACATGCGTNAAAGAAACATATGGGCANGGTCAACAAACAGATATGGGACCATTAAAGATTACAAGTGATAATGAAGGTTTTCCGATCAATATGTACGACCAATCAGAATATGTTTAAAAGAACGAAAACAGAGAGAAGTCTGGGAGGCTTACTACGAGAAGTAAAAAAATTTTTTGTTAAGGGTTATATGGCCGTAAGAGATATGATAATAGGTCTTATTACAGATAATGTAAGAAACATATACTATGGACGCATAACAAAACGACAGAAACGACAGAAATAATGAGAAATATACCTCTAAACCATATGAAAGAAGATATACACGAAGGTGGCCTGAAAGAAGTGCTACGCACGGCGGATGCCTACGCAGGTCAAATAAATATGGAAAAAAACAATAGCTTGACTGGATATGATACGGTCATTTATGGGAATAATATATAATCTATGCAAAACTTTTTAGGACAAGACGGTTTCATTTGGTTCGTAGGCGTAGTCGAAGATAGGGCAGACCCGCAATATCTTGGCCGTTGNAGNGTNAGATGTCTTGGTTATCACACAGAAAATAAATTAGAACTGCCTACTGCTGATTTGCCTTGGGCCATGCCTATGTTACCTATTACTTCATCTGGCATATCGGGCATCGGCCAGACACCTCTCGGCCTTGTCGAAGGGTCTTGGGTCCTTGGTTTCTTTAGGGATAGTAATTACGCACAGGAGCCAATCATTGTTGGGTCCCTGCCTGGTCGCCCTAGTGAAGAGGCAGGCGATACGGGTTTCTATGACCCAAATAAAATATTCCCTAGGCATATAGATGAACCAGATGTAAATAGACTTGCAGTCAATGACGAAGATAATCCCCATCTGGCCTTAGAATTAAGAAAAGCAACTCGTATTACAGGCTTTGCTACAGCAGACTTTGACGCAACAAAAGCTGCAGACGAAACAGATATTGTTGCTAGTG
>FUFK010043901.1_pt1 | contig 18581 bp, 2 predicted proteins | sample 1021851 | NCBI WGS metagenome assembly FUFK01 (sample SAMEA51879418, study PRJEB19060) | metagenome
ACCCCAGCACTTCATTCCTCCAGTGCTGAGCATAGCGCAGGTGTGTCCTCCACCTGCGCTGATTCCGGTTGCTGTAATTCCGGTTCCTAAGTTAATATCCGAGGATGGTGGGCTACTCTTGTCGTTGGTTGTACCGTCTCCGAGTTGACCATTGTTGTTGCTTCCCCAGCAGCGAACACCTCCATCGTTGAGTAGTGCACATGTGTGTGAGTAGCCGACGGAGACGAATACTGCTTTGTGGCCTGCTCCGAATGATGAAGTTGCAGTAGGTGAATTTCTTTGTGTGGTTGTTCCATCTCCGATTTCACCCTCGACGTTTCGCCCCCAGCAAACTACTGAGCCATCATCTAGTAATGCACAAGCATGTGCTTCACCAGCTGAGATTTGCGTTGCTGTACGACCGGCAGGTAGGGAAATGGTTGTGCTTGGCGGCGAAGTTGTTACGGAACCGTCGCTGCCACCACCGTCTCCACGACGGCCATCATCATCAGATCCCCAGCACTTGATTGAACCATCATCCAACAAAGCACAGGTAAAGCCCTGGCCGAGAGCAAGTGAGATTGCGTGGCGGCCGCTTCCGAGTGAATTGATTGCAGTTGGTGAATTCTGATTTGTTGTCGAACCGATACCAAGTTCTCCCTCTGAGTTTCTACCCCAGCACTTGACCGACTGGTCGTCTAGGATTGCGCATGTGTGATGGTATCCTGCATATACTGATGTAGCGGTTCTTCCACTACCTAGGGACACAGTTTGAGGGTTCTTTTGGTCCCCGCCAGAAACACCAACTTGTCCGTTGTTGTTCCTTCCCCAACACTTCAATACACCATTGTCCAGAAGTGCACAGGTGTGTTGTTCACCTATGGTGACAGAAATTGCATCGTCCCCTAATGAATTGGTTTGAGTTGGTACATCTTTCCATTTGTTACTTCCAATTTGACCATTGCCAATTTGTCCGTTTCCATTACGGCCCCAACAGTAGACATCGCCATTATCCCTGATAGCACAAGTGTTACGCCAGGAGGCATACATTGTGAGGTTAGCAGCTCCTAGTGGGTCATAGTCCCACTCCCATGTGACGTCCGTGCCGATAGAGGAATTACGGGTGATGAATGCTCCGTCCACGCTTGGAGTAAGCGTCCAAACCATGTTCAGTGCAACAGTAGTTGTTCCTGAACCACCCGAGTTGTTGGCATAAACCGTGTAGGTTGCATTGCTAGTCACATTTTCTGGGGTTCCCCAAATGCTTCCATTGGTTGAACCAAACGACAGACCGGTTGGCAGACTTGGGGTGATTTCCCACGAGGTTACTGCACCTCCTGTGTTGGTTGGAGTAGCGGTTGTCATTTCTCGATTGTTAGAAATTTCAACCGGTGATGTGTAAGAGATAACTGGGACTTGGTCGTTAATGGTAATCGATACACTGGTCGATGCAGAACCATGGCTATTGGTTGCAGTAATCGTGTAAGATTGTGCCGTTGTTTGCAGAACAGTTGGTGTTCCGCTGATTGCACCGGTCGATGTATCAAAGCTGAGACCAGATGGCAAAGTTGCATTGATTGCCCAGGATGAAGGTGCACTACCGCTGTAGGTTGGCGTGTTCGTTGTCATCGCAGTACCTTTTTCCAGTGCCATGCTTGAAGGAGAATAAGTCAGTCCACTTGGTGCGGACATTACCTGCATTTGGAATGATGTAGAGAACGAACCAGCAGAATTGTTTGCAGTCACTGTGTATGTAGCACTGGACATATCAGCAGTTGGTGTGCCCCAAATCGTTCCATTCGAGGAACCGAAGTTCATGCCAGTCGGGAGGGAACCTGCCAATGTGTAGGAGGTTGTTACGTCGCCATTGCTCACGCCGAGTGGCAGGTTGTATGGTTGCCCTTTGACAAATGTGTATGAAGAATCAGAGTAAGATAGGCTAGTTGTATTGCTGTAATCGCCCTTGCTAGAATTGTAAACCTGATTGATTGTACTCAGATTTAGAGCATCTCCGTAGAGTCGTAGTGCCCCTATCTGGCCATCGAAAGGTTGGTTGTATTCGCCAGAATTGTAGGAACCGATACTGACACCGTTTGCTGTGTTACGCAAATTACCAGTGCCGCTTAGCGATTGGTTGCTTATCTCTACTCCATCTACGAACAAGGCAAGTGATTCGCCTTTCTCAGCAACTAGGACCACTTGGTACCAACGGTCTGTGTTGAGTTCGTTGCCCCAGACACAAGCTGCATTGTTAGATCCACATCCAGCGGAAACAGTAGTGGAAGATATGCCGACGGTCGCGTAAAGGTCACCTGTTGAGTTAATCCGAATGGCCCAACCCATTCCAGTCGCTGTGCCTCCGCCAAGTTTACCCACAATCACTGAATTCTGAATGGTGGAAGCATTCAGCCAAACCTCAACTGTTAGGTCTCCTCCAGTTGAGGGGTCGTGGTCATCTGTTTCTGCGAAGTCAACTTCGTCACAGACATAATTCCCAGCCGTTCCTGTACATGAGCCGCCATAGTCAAATCGAGTGTAATCGGAATCCCATGTTGGGCCATCAATGGTTCCATCGTTGCCGTAAGTTGACAAATCGACAAGGCTTGTTCCACTACCACTGTATGAAGTACTCTTTGATGGGTCGACGTAGAGTCTTAGGTCGAGATTTTCATCATAGTCGTAATCTGTGAATACGCAACTACCGTCATCGATTATTGCATCTGAATCGTAGTTGTCTGCATAATCGAGCATACAACCAGCAACCGGCGCAGAAGGTGAGCTGTAAGTCCAAGAAATACCTGCAGTCCAAGGATTGCTGTCACCTGCATCATATGCACCAGCGCTTAGTTGTTGAAGATGTGAGCCCCATTTAGGACGGAAGTCTTCGTTTGCAGGGTCAACTAGCATCTCATGAATCTGAACCTGTCTTATTGTGCTAACGTTACTGACAACTACCGGCATGAACTGTTGTGTCATGTTGCCAAGACCTAATTGTGATTTGTGATTTCGTCCCCAGCAGGTTAGATCCCCGTTGTCAAGAACCGCACATGAGTGTCTCATTGACACGCTAATTGAAGCAGCAATTCGGTCAGTTCCAAAGTTGACGTATTCAGTTGCAGTAGAAGCCGTTCGTGATGTGTATGAAGAACTGCTATTGCCGAATAATCCCCATTCATCATCACCCCAGCATACTACGCTACCATTCACGAGGTGAGCGCAAGCAACCTGTTGTGCAGAATCGACACGCTGTACCATCATCTCTATCCCGTTAACATATGACAAAGAGGATTGAGGGACTCCTATGCCTCCTTGGCCAAGTTGATTTTCATCGTTTACTCCAACACAAGCGACAGACCCGTTGTCATAGCTTAAACACATGAATCTCTTACCTAAGTCGACTGTGGCTACTGTGCGTCCAGCAGGTATCGGAAGAGTAACTGGCGTGTTTTGATTTGTCGTGTTTCCAAGTCCAAGTTCACCGTCAACGTTGCGCCCCCAGCAGGCGATAGAGCCATTGTCTAATTTTGCACAATAGGAATTCATTCCAGCATGCAGGCTAACGGGCTTGCTTGAGCCAATGAAGTTAACATAATGTGGAGTTAGCACATCATTGTTTGAAATATTACCAAGTCCAAGTTGACCGAAATTATTCCTTCCCCAACATTTTACGCTTTGGTTGCTTAGTAACGCACAACTAGACGAACTACCAGTTGCCACACTAATCACGGTCAGGCCGGACCCGACATTGACAAAGGTTGGTTCCCATACTCCGTTGGCTGAAACATTTCCAATACCTAATTGTCCATCGCCGTTGGCTCCCCAACACATCAACGATCCGTTATCTAACACCGCACAGGTGTGAGAGTTAGGCTCCCAACCTTCTGCTCCTGAACTACCTATGCCCAGTGAAGTAATGGTGCGGCCAGTTCCAAAGTCTACGAATTGTGGTGCATCCTCTCTTCCGCTAGTTGAACCCAAACCGAGTTGGCCGTGGTCGTTTCTTCCCCAGCAATACAGGGAACCATTGTCGTAAATTGCGCATGAAATTTGGTTGCGAGCTTCAAACATCCCGTCATATCCTTGCAAGTAGCCGTTCCAGTTGTTCCAATGTGAGCCGTTTGGCAACGGGTTATCGAAGACATCGTCTGAGCGATGGTCTGCCATTGCATCGACTGCGTTATTGTGAAGGGTAGAATTCTTGTTGTTGATTCCGCCATCGGTCAGGAAGATGATGTCGTTCTTTCCAGTCGAATTGAACACGGTATTGTTGTGGATGTTGTGGTAATCGCCTTTGACCATCAACCCGCCAGCTGCGTTCCAAATTACGTTGTGGTGCATGGTTCCGTTTCGCCCTTCACCGGCTTGACCTATTGGTGCATCAAAGCGAGCACCGTACTTGATTACATCGTGAATCCAGTTGTATGCAATTTCAGCACCTGGTGCTTCTCCCTGCATTACTTGGACAACTGCTCCATCAGTTTGCAGATGGCCGACATCCCATACTCTGTTGTAGAATACTTTGGGCGCATCACCAATTGAGAGAACAGAGGATGCACCGGTTAGGTGAACACTGTTATTCGTGAAATACATGTCACGTCCGCCTTCGTAAATGGTGGTCATCAATCCCTTCTGGTCAGCCGCTGACCAGTCGATTGCATGGAAGTAAGAATTGTTCACTGTGTTGTTGTGAGATTGTCCACCNGAGCCGTGGAACTCGANGGCTCCNCCNTCGGTNTTTGTNATTGAAATCTTGTCAACAAACGTGTTTGTACATCTGTAGAAACGTGTCATCCAGCGGTCGTCTTCTGATTCNCCCGCAATTCCCAGTCCACGCTTTGAGGTACTTGGATACTGCATTGTAGAGTTGGTGAAACTACATTCGTCACAGTTGTTGAAGTTGACAGTGGTTCCAAAGAAATCGATTCCTTGAATCGTAACTCCGTCGGAATTGTCCACGCTGATTGCGAAAGGCTGGACCTTTACTCTGAGGTTTAGGTCATTTGCATCCTGACTTGATGGCGTCTTGTAGTGCAATCGGTTGTCAGAGTTGTTGTACCACCACTCGCCATCTACATCGATTAGTTCACGCTTTCCTTCCAAGAAGTAAGCATGATGCTTGGATTTCCAGCCAACGCCTGTACCGTCGTAGGAGAAGGTCCCATTTGCTGAATTCCAGCCAGTGATCTCTCTGCTGTTTGAGCGGAATGAACCCAAGTTCATCACTGCAATTGCACCAACAGGGTCGAGGCCTGTAGCATTGATTGTCTCATTCAATCCAGTGTGAACGCCAGTCTCTGGTCCTGCATCAGTTAGCCAACCAATGGTGTAAGCATTGTTTGAATTGGTGAGAGTTCCCTCCGCCATGTATGAGCGGTTGAAAACGGTCTCATCAGAGAACTGTGCATTAGGCCAGCGAGCTGGAACTTGCTCTTCGTGAGCAAGGAATAACTGCCATCCATCTTGGCTTAGAGTGACTTCTTGGATTCCATTAGCGTCTGCTGTTGACCAGACTCCTCCAAGGTCATCGGTGATGCTTTTCGTTCCATCAAATACAACCGTGGCGCCAGTTGCCGCACGGATGACTAAATTGTCAATGCCATCGATTGAAACATTGTCGTGGTAAAGACCCGAATGCATGACGATTTCATCGTCGTCCACTGCAGCATTTACCGCAGCAGACAAACTCTTCATTGGACAATCAGATGTTCCTGCATAGGAATCATTTCCAAGAACTCCGTCTACGTTAATCGCCGTACCAGAAGCCCTTGTTTCTGATGGACAGGTGGCTGGATTGACAAATTTCTTGGCGGGTTCATCCTCCAAAACTGGAGGGTACCAACCTTGGTAGTACTGGGAATATGCTGATTGTGCAAGCATCACCATCAACACGGAAAGGACCAATGCCTTACGTTGTTGACTGCGCAAACTCATCCAATCCCCCACTACGTGGGGGACTGATTTTGTTTGATAACATCTTTGCCAATATTTACTCACTTCTTTGAGCGCTCTTTAGCCTGCTTAACCCACTCGTCGCGCTTGACTCTTCCAGGGAAGAATTCGATAGCGATGTTAACTTCATCCTCAATCTTGGATGTCATCTTTGCAATCTGCTCGAACTTGAAGATTCCAAGTGCGTTCAACTTCTCTTCGATGAATGGACCGATTCCCTTCAGTTCCTGTAGGTTATCTTTGTCAGAAGCAGATGCTACACCTATTGTTCCGAAGTCAATCTTCTCAGCCTTCGCAGCAACTCTTGCAAGTTCCTCAGACTTCTTCAGCGCCTTCTCGTCAATCTTGACATCCTCGCCTAACAGAATCTTAGCTTGTGCAACCCATTGGTCACGCTTGACACGGCCAGGGAAGAACTCGATTGCTTCGTTGACAGTATCCTCAAGTTTGCTGGACATCTTGGAGATCTGCAGGTAGGTGTAGATACCTAGTGCATTCAACTTCTCCTCGATGAATGGACCAATTCCTTTGATGACCTGTAAGTCATCCTTGTCAGACGCCTTCGCAGTTCCTAAGACCTTGAAGTCAATACTCTTTGAGCGTTCTTTGACACGCTTGAGTTCAGCCTTCTTCTTCTCTTCCTTGGTTGCAGGTTTAGCAGCAGCAGCCTCTTCCTCAGCCTTCTTCTTGGCAGCCTTTTCTTCCTCTTCCTTTGCAAGTAGAGCGGCGGCAGCGGCTTCTTCTTCCGCTTCCTTCTTTGCTTTGGCTTCAGCCTCTTTCTTTGCTTTAGCTTCAGCGTCAGCCTTCTTCTTGGCAGCCTTTTCTTCCTCTTCCTTTGCAAGTAGAGCAGCAGCAGCAGCCTCTTCCTCGGCCTTCTTCTTGGCTTCGGCCTCTTCGGCTTCCTTAGCAGCCTTTTCTTCTGGCAGCCTTGCTTTAGCAGCGGCAGCAGCCTCTTCCTCAGCCTTCTTCTTGGCTTCGGCTTCTTCAGCTTCCTTAGCGGCCTTTTCTTCCTCTTCCTTTGCAAGTAGAGCAGCAGCAGCGGCTTCTTCTTCCTCTGCTTCTTTAGCAGCAGCCTCTTCAGCCTTCTTAGCTTCCTTTTCAGCCTTCTCGATTTCCTTGAGTTTCTTCTTGTCAGGCTCGACAGTTACTGTCCAGGATAGGTAGACACTTGCACTACCGAGTTTCAGTAGTCCTGTGAATTCTCCACCAGCGTAAGTTGCGCCATCAACAGCATCATCGAAGTGCACGTTGATTGTGATTTCACCGTCTTCACCCACGTTGACTATTCTGACTCCGATTTCATCGAAACCAGTTTCAAACATTGAGAACTTGTTGCCGTTGTCTTCATCATAGAAGTCAACCATGTCGACGTTGCTCACAGTCATCTTGTCAATTGTTATCACTTCAGTACTGGTAACAGATTTGCCAGCCTTAACGCCCTCAGCAGGTGCTAGGATGAATGGATCTTCCAAGGTACCTGCACCAGAGACAAACTCAGGCTCAGAGGTTGTGTTTTCAGGCTCAGGGCCATCTGCAAGCATCAACAGGATTCTGTCTCTCTGCATGACTATTGGAATCAATAGCAACAGTAGCAGTAGTAGAATTAGACAGAAGCACCATCCCCAATTCCAATCAAGTAGGCTCTCAGCGCTTGACTCTTGTCGGACACAATTGCCATCAGAGTCAGTTTCAGGAGTTTCACTTGCATCTAGTGGGTCAGTATTACAGTCTACTTCTGCAAGGTCAGATGCACCGTCGTTGTCATCATCCAAGTCTTCTACAAGTCCAGTGGTTGAATTACCAGTGATTGTATCAGGGTCTCCGTCTCCATCTGTATCAAGGTGTGCAGATGCATCGGTTGGGAATGCATCTGGTCCTGCAATGCAGTCGGAGTAATTTGGCGAAACAGGTCCGTCACAGTATCCGTCGCCATCGGTGTCAGGGTTCAGTGGGTCTGAGCCAGAATCTTCAGAACTGATGTAGATTCCAGTGTTGGTCTCTACTGTATTGTTCAGTCCGTCACCGTCAATGTCAGCATCCAACATGTCACAGATAGTGTCTCCATCTAGGTCAGCTGGAGCGTCATTAGCATCGAGTGAATCTGAGCCACAGTTGTTTTCTAACTCGTCAGAGAATCCGTCGCCGTCATCATCAGTATCTGCTTCAAGTCCACCTGGGCCATCAGGGTCCTCATCAGGGAACATGTCGCCGTCAGTGTCTACTGGTAATGCTGAATCAAGTGGTTCAGGGTCAGGTCCTCTGCATACCAGAGTTCCATCATCTGCATAGACATCAGTTGGGCCATCACAGAATCCATCTCCATCACTGTCAGGGTTGGTTGGGTCACTGCCCAATGCATCCTCTTCAGTGTCGAGCAGGCCATCATTGTCATCATCCAAGTCCTCGACTAGGGCTCCTGTGCTTGTATCGTAATCATCGGGTAATTCATCAGGCATTCCATCGCCATCAGAGTCTTCGAGAACAGTTAGTCCGAATGTTGCCATTACAGATAGAGCGACTGAATCGTTTCTGCCGAAGTCTGAGACGTTAGCCCACAAGGTGTAGGTTGTGTTGGCACTTACTTCTGTAGCTGTACCAGTGATTATTCCGCTTGATAGATTCATATTCAATCCAGCCGGTAGTGCAGGAGAAATCTCCCAAACCGCACCAGGAACTTGGTTCGGTGGCGGAATTGGTGTTTCAATAGCGATGTTTTCTACCAGAACGATGTTTCCTCCATCGTGTGTTCCGAATGGGTTGGAGTCCGGTCCATTGATACAGATTGGCCAAACAGAGTTCGGTCCATCACAAACGCCGTCACCGTCGGTGTCAGGGTTTAGTGGGTCTGTTCCGTAGTCCGAAGTTCCATTGTAGACTCCAGTTCCAGTCTCTGCCAAATCAGACAGGCCATCATTATCGTCGTCAAGATCTTCTACCATTGGCGTAACGGTAGAGTTGTCATAATCATCAGGCAAAGCATTTGGCAAGCCATCTCTGTCACTATCTTCCAATACTTGCAAGTTGAATGTAGAAGTGTAGTCAGAGACTGTACCATCTCCAAAGATTGTGTAGGTGATGTTCTCAGTGACCTCATTAGCAGTTCCATAGACAACACCACTAACTGGATGGAGCATCAAATCTGCAGGTAAGTCCGGTGTAATAGACCAAACAGCACCCGATGGGATGTACTCTGGTCTAATCGGTTGAATAACGCTACCATTTACTGCATAGTGTCCGCCAACAGCTAGGTTTCCTAGGTCAGTATCAGGTCCAGCAACACAGATTAGTTCTCCAGTCTGTGGGTGATATACATCTACAGGTCCATCACAAGTTCCATCAAAGTCAGTATCTGGGTTTAGCGGGTCTGTTCCAGTATCGGTTGGTCCGTTGTAGAACCAAGTTCCGGTTTCGTTGACATCTTCAACACCGTCACCATCGTCATCCATGTCTTCCTCAAGTGGAGGAACTGATGTTGAGTTACCAGTGATAGTATCTGGCTTTCCGTCACCATCTGTATCAGTATCTGCAGATGGGTCTAGCGGGAATGCATCCGGTCCAGCAACACAGTCAGGGTCGACTGCAACTGGTCCGTCACACATTCCATCACCATCGGTATCAGGATTGATAGGGCTTGTTCCATCAGCTTCTTCTTCTAAGTCAGAAATACCATCGTTGTCATCATCAAGGTCCTCAACCAAACCAGGTGAGGTTGGGTTAGATGGGTCGTAATCATCTGGTAACTCGTCAGGTAATCCATCACCATCGCTATCCTCTAGGATTTCAATTGTGAAATTCCAAGATATGGAGGTTCCATCACTTAGGTTAACCCATGCGGTGAAGGTTGTGTTATCCAATGTTTGAGTTGGAGTTCCACTGATTACACCGGTGTTTGGATCCATTGTGAGAGATTGCGGAAGGTCCGGCATTATCTCGTATGTTCCACCAGGTGCTGCCTTGTATGGTGCAAGATCACTGATTGCTGTATTGTTTAGAGCCACCAAGGTAGGTGGACCGTCATCTCCGTTTGGAGTAGGGTCAGGTCCAGCGATGCAAATTGGTGGGACTGCATTTGGTCCATCACAGATTCCATCGTCATCAGTATCTGGGTCCAATGGGTCTGTGCCTGTGTCATTTGCATCGACATATTCTCCGGTATCGGTTTCTACAACGTCATCTAAGCCGTCAGCGTCATCATCGGTATCAGCAACAAGACCAGGTGTTGGTCCTTGTGCTGCATCATAATCGCTTGGCAACTCGTTTGGTAATCCGTCACCGTCTAAGTCTGCAAGGCTTTGCAGGTTGAAGGTGAATGTCTCAGTTGCACCAGTGCCTGTTGAGCCACCGCTTCCAGATCCACTGCTTTGTGTTGTAATTTCACCGGGCTGGTAAGCATAAAACTCCCAATCTGTTGCAACATTTGTTAGCCTTCCATTAAAGTAGATTGTATCGCCAACAAGAACTCCTAATCCGCTATTAATTCTCATAGTAGAATTAGAAACTTTCCAAGTTGAGTGGTTTGAGGTATCATGCGCCCAAAGATACTGCGAGGTTTCAGCGCTGAAGTATAGTGTATCTCCGACTAGAAGGTGTACCAGGCCGGGGTCTGAATTTCCGCCACCTGGTACAATATCTGCCACTTGCCAAGTTGAATGGTTAGAGGCATTATGCGCCCATAATTCACGACCGTCGGTCCCATCGGTAGCATCGAAGTAGATTGTGTCTCCAACTGTATAGCACATTCTCAGTCCCGGGTCACTATGAGATGTGGGATTGAGTTCTGCAACCTGCCAAGTTGTTTGGTTCGCTGTATTGTGCGCCCATAGTTCTTGGCTAGTAGGTGCTTTAGCATCGAAGAAGATTGTATCGCCAACTACACATGACATGTGGTAGCCGGCCTTACTATCCGATGTATCACTGCGTATGTTAGCCACTTGCCAAGTTGAGTGGTTTGAGGTATCATGTGCCCACAGTTCGCGGCCATTGATATTATCATCTGCATCGAAATATAAGGTGTCTCCAACGAGCTCAACAAAATATTTCATAGGGAAACCGTGGTTTGATCCAACGTTCCAAATATCGACAACCTGCCATGTCGTTCCGTTCGAGGTATCATGCGCCCACAATTCATATCCAGTACTTCCATCATTGGCATCGAAATAGATGGTATCACCAACTAAAATTGAATTCTTAAATCCTGGGTTGCTGCTTGCGCTACCTGTTGAGATATCTGCCACTTGCCAAGTAGAGTGATTTGAGGTGTCATGGGCCCATAATTCATGGCCATCGAAATAATCATCAGCATCAAAGTAGATTGTATCGCCGACTACAATTGACATAAAATTGCCAGGACTACTTCCAGAACTTCCATTGATGATATCTGTCACTCTCCATGTGGAATGGTTTGATGTATCATGTGCCCACAATTCACGACCGTAGATGTTGTCGCTAGCATCGAAATAGATGGTATCTCCAACTACAGTGTGCATGTCTCTTCCTGGATGTGAACTGGTTGCGCCAGCTGCAATATCAGTCACTCTCCAAATTGTTTGGTTTGAGGTATCGTATGCCCACAATTCGCGCCCGTAGCTAGACTCTTGGGCATCGAAATAGAGAGTATCTCCAATTACCGCATGCATCAGAGATCCTGGGTCTGAAGAGGCTGTGGGCCAGATATTATCCACTAGCCACCAAGAGTTGTTTCCGTAGGTTGTTGTGGGTGTTGAGCCACCGCTTCCAGAGCCGCTACCTGAGCCGCTACCTGAACTGCCATGAGTTGCAGTAACGGTGTAGGTGGTATTGGCAAGTACTCCATTGACTGAACCAGTGATTTCACCAGTGTTAGGATCCATTACCAGGTCAGCTGGCAGAGCAGGAGATACAGTCCAGTTTGTAGTTCCGTCCTGGAACGGTCCTTGGAATCCAATCGGATCGATTGGCTGATTCTCTACTACTGTGTGTGTGATTGTTCCAAATGTCATGGTTGCTAACCAAACAGTTCCTTGATAGGTTGTTCCGCTAATGTTNGCTGTAACAGTGTAAGTTGTGTTGCTTGTTGCAACTGAAGGTGTGCCGCTAATAGTGCATGTGCTGCTGTCCATGGACAGGCCGGTTGGCAGTGCAGGTGAGATGCTGCAGGTTGCCCCGGTGACGTTGGTCGTGCTTCCCGAGCCGCCGCCTGAACCTAGAGTCCATAATTCTCGTCCATTGGTTCCGTCGTCGGCTACGAAATAGAGTGCGTTGCCCATGGTACCAAGATTCCTGCCACCATTAATGCCGGAGGCACTCCCGGGTCCGATGTTCTCAACCATCACTGTGCCAGAGGTGGTTCCATCGGTTCTCCACAATTCGAGCCCGTTGGTTCCATCATCAGCAAAGAAATAGGTATTGTTGCCAAGGGCCATGAGGCGATTGTATAGGTGAAAACCGTCACCGTTACTGTTGATATCCTTGACCATCACTGTGCCTGAGGATGTTCCATCGCTCTTCCACAACTCGGTTCCGTTCGTTCCGTCGTCGGCTGAGAAATATAGGGTGTTGCCAATGGGTGTGAGATACGTGGCGTTGCTGCTACAGGCATTGCTGGTGGCGCAATTGACACTGTAAGGGTTGATGTTCTTGACCATCACTGTGCCAGCTTCAGTTCCATCGCTCTTCCACAATTCGTATCCTTCACCATCATCAATGTAGTTGCCGAGGTTATCGATAGTTCCATTTCTGGCACTGAAATAGAGGGTGTTGCCTATGACTGTGAGTTCTTGGGGAAATCCGGTAGAACTTCCGTTGAAGAGATCCTTAACCATCACGGTGCCTGAGGTTGTTCCGTCACTCTTCCACAACTCGGTTCCGTGGACTCCATCGTTGGCACCGAAATAGAGAGTGTTGCCCATGGCCGTGAGAAACCCTACTTGACCACTGAAACTTCCGTTGTTGATATCCTTGACCAGCACCGTGCCTGAGGTAGTTCCATCGCTCTTCCACAATTCGAGCCCGGTGGAAAGTGAGTCAGAGGCTGCGAAATAAAGGGTGTTGCCAATGACTTCGAAATCTCCGGGCCAACTGCCGCTACTTCCGTTGTCGATATCCTTGACCATCACTGTGCCTGAGGTAGTTCCATCGCTCTTCCACAATTCCTGTCCGTGGACTCCATCGTTGGCTTGGAAATATATTGTGTTGCCAATGGGTGTGAGTAGTTGGATAAGGCTGGTAGAACTTCCGCTGTTGATATCCTTGACCATCACCGTGCCTGAGGCTGTTCCATCGGTCTTCCATAATTCGTTTCCGTTGGTTCCATCGTCGGCAGTGAAATAGAGGGTGTTGCCAATAACGGCTACATTATTATGCCAACTAGCCCCATTGCCACTTACGTTAATGTCCTTGACCATTACCGTGCCTGAGGCAGTTCCATCGCTCTTCCACAATTCTTCTCCGTTAGTTCCATCTTCGGCTACGAAATAGAGGGTGTTGCCAACGGTAACCATAACTGGTGGATAAACGTTGAAGCTGTTGCCACTTGCGTTGATGTCCTTGACCATGCATGCGGTTCCGATGCATGTGCTGCTGCCTGAGCCGCTTGCTGCACTGGTTCCATACTGGAAGGTGATTTGGTCCATGAGATCGCCAACCATCAGGTCTGCACCCTCTACGCTAGGCGTGAGTTCGTGGTATGCTGAAGATAACCAAACTGTTCCTTGATAGGTTGTTCCGCTAATGTTAGCTGTAACGGTGTAAGTTGTGTTGCTTGTGACAACCGAAGGTGTGCCGCTAATTGTGCACGTGCTGCTGTCGATATTCAAGCCGGTTGGTAGGGAAGGTGAGACGCTGCAGGTTGCACCCGTGAAACTACTGGATACTCCGCCGATGTTGGCCGGGTCATAACCGACGAGTTGGGTGGTGCCGTTATATCCGACGAAAATTACTGATGTACCTGCATTAAGGATCTGACCATTGGCGCTATTACCGTTAGGATTGAAATCCTCAACCATCATTGTACCTGATGCAGTTCCGTCAGTTCGCCATAATTCAAAGCCATGAGTCCCGTCATCGGCGGGGAAAAATAGTGTGTTACCAATTGAATGATAGTCCGTCCAAAATTGCGGAAAAGCGTCTCCACTTCCAACATTTATGTCTTTGACAATCTTTGTTCCCGATGTAGTTCCATCAGTCTTCCACAATTCTATTCCTGTGGTCACATCATCGACCTGAAAATATAGAGTATTGCCTATGACCTGGCCGTAGACACATTTGCAATATGGAGATACTTCCCTCAACTCTGTACCGTTACTAAAGTTCGTGACCTTTGTACTACCATTTGCAGTTCCATCAGTCTTGTACAATTGAAAATAACCATTTGAGTCATCTCCCCCGTAAAAAGCATAACCATTCAATTCTGCTTTTACGCGCCGAGGCTCATAACTATCGCCTGNATGCATGAATTCCCATTGGGTGGTGTCATGTGTTAATGCATCAAAATAAGTACTGCCAGAATAAGTTCCATCACTTGCAACAATACTAACTCCAGTTGTACCGAATGCATTACTACACAAGCATCGGAAGAAAAGTTTGTTTGCAATTACGCTCAGTTGTTTCATATCACCTGGCATAAAGAATACTGTGCCGTTTGTAGTTCCATCAGATTTCCACAGTCCTCCGTAAGAACTATTCATGTAAGCAGGTGGATTTATTGGCTGGTAACTTGAGAAGAGATAGATATGATTTTGAAAGGCAACCATTTCAAGACTTGGCTGTCCTGTTATATCCCCAGCGCCTACATAGATGTCCTTTACCAATACAGTACCATTTGCAGTTCCATCAGTTTTCCACAACTCTTTTCCATGTGTTCCATCGTTTGCAAGGAAGTAGACTGTGTTGCCAATATGAGCCCAATTGTGGTTGCCGGCATCGCGTGAGACATCTAGGTTTGAGTGAAGGATGACAGTGCCCGCGGCAGTACCGTCTGTTTTGCAAAACTTAGTGTTTGAAGACCCATTACCATCATGGCACTGGTAGTAAAGGGTATTTCCATGCACGTAGTGTGCTCCTTGGTTGTAAGATCCAGTGAAGGATTGTCCCCAACCGTGTCCGCTACCATTGTTAAAGTCCACGACCATACTTGTGCCTGCGGTGGTACCATCGGTCTTCCACAGTTCGAAACCATGTACTCCATCATCGTGTATGAAGTATAGGTAGTTGCCCATTGTTGAAAATACACTGACGAATCCACTAAGCAATGTAGATGATGTATTACTGCCACTGTAGCCTGCGGAACCAGTTTGGAAGGTTATGTCATCCATAAGATCGCCAACCATCAGGTCNGNACCTTCCACGCTTGGAGTCAAAGCAGGTGTAGAGCCACCCGTATCCTTTGATTCAGTATCTTGGTTTAGACCAATTGAGAAATCCATGTTATCGGTATATCCTACTTGTGTCATCAGTATCATAATCACAGAGAGGAAAACTGCTCTGAATCGTCCGTTTTGGCTTACGCTGGCTGCCATAAAAGTAAGCAAGCGGTAACGCACTTCATACTTTCTCCCATTCATGCACGGGTTGACAGAATCAATTCGGAATTTCGCGGGTCAACCTTCGCGCTCGAAAGTACCTAATTCGCTCTCAATGGCTTGGGCTTCGAACTCTAGGTCCGAAACCTTCGAACCATCCAATTCTGCCTTTCTTATTCTCTCTTCAAGCAATTTCAATCGCCTGCGTGCGGCTTCTCTCTGGGATTGGAAGCGTTTCTCCTCGAGATACATTTTCTCTCTGGCTATCTCTTGGCGGCTAGCTTTGCCTGAGTCTTTACTTTCCGAGGCTTCTTTGTCGATTTCCACTTCAGTTGGATAAGAGATAGTGATACCTTCTCGACTGAAGTTTTCGTCTATCGCTTTCAACAACCAATCTCTAGCAATATACTCCTCATTGTAATTCTCAACCCATGCGAAAAGTCTGAAATTCTTAGTGAACTCATCTAATTCATTTACCAAAACTCTTGGTTCAGGTTTGTCTAAGCAGTGTGGCGATTGCCTTGCTAATTGGAGCAGTGTGAACTTGACGTGAGAGATGTCTTCATCGTAACTCACACCGATGTCAATCACTAGGGATTTCCTGCTTGCAATACCTTCGCCTCCACCTCTTGCATGATTTACAATATCCGTGTACACAATCGTATTGTTAGGTATGATTACGAGTTTCTCGTCTCTGGTTAGCAGCTTAGTAGAAAGGACACCAATCGAAACTACTGTTCCCATGTTTCCTTCAATCTCTACTCGGTCTCCAACCTCGAAAGGACGGTCGATTGCTAGTAGGAATGAGTTTGCAATGTTGCTGATAGTTTGCTTCATCGCAATACCGAGAATCAAAGACAATAATGCCAAAGAAGCAAGTATTCCAAAGAGGTCNATTTCTAATTCTAANANTGCCAGATACAATCCAATGAAGTATATGGCTGCACGTGTGCACATAACAAGGAAGGGATTCCCACCGGATACAGTGACAGCATCCTTTTTCTGAAATAGTTCAAGAATAACTGGCATCAAAATCTTGACAGAAACACTCGTAATCGAAGTTGCAATCAAGATATATGTTGCACCAAAGTATGGTTGTAATTTGTTGTACTCAACATCATTTTCAATCAACCATGTTGTCGTTAAATGTAATCCTGCTGCTATGATGAATAGATTCAATCTAACCGATAGTGGACCTACCAAATGGTCATCCCATCCTGCAGAACTTTGCTTAACAATCTCTTTCCATGGATTGATCAGAACGAGTCTAGCCCCAATCAAAGCAGTCACAATTCCAAATATGCATAAGCCAATTTTAGCCTCTAATGGCAAGCCATCGAGGTAGTCCTGCAAATCAGAAATTAATTCCATGGGTTTCACTTTTGCTTAGCGAACTTACGTGCCTGGTTTGCCCACTTGTCACGCTTGATTCTTCCTGGGAAGAATTCGATTGCGATGTTAACTTGCTCTTCAATTTCAGCTGTCATGTTTCCAACTTGCTCGAAAGTGTATATTCCCAAAGCGTTCAACTTGTCTTCAATGAAAGGCCCAACACCCTTGATTCTCTGTAGGTCATCACTAGCTGTTACAGTTGCAGCAGCAGCGAAGCCTCTCTTCAAGCCCTTGACACCAGTCAATGCGGTTGCAGTCTTTCCAGTCCACGAGATGTTCATGCCACCTTCGTCGTCTTGGACCCATGCGGTACCAGTCTCTTCGAAGTCAGAGGTGTCGCCGATGGAGACTTCTGTTGCACCCTTTTCTACTGGCTTGGAAGCGACACTTCTTGCCGCTACACCCAGAGTGGTGAAGTCGATGCTCTTAGCCTTCTCAGAAATACGTAGGAGTTCTTCCTCCTTCTTTCTAGCAGCCTCGTCCATTTGTTCGAGTTTCTTACGGCGCTCTTCCATCTCCTTCTCCATCTGCTCAAGTCTTTCCTGAGCAGCCTTTTCAGCAGCAACACGAGCGGCATCTTCAGCATCTTCTTTGGCTTTCTTTTCAGCAGCAGCCTTCTCTTCAGCAGCCGCAGCCTTAGCCTCAGCAGCCGCAGCCTTTTCTTCTGCTATCCTGAGTTTCTCATCGGCTTCCGCCTTTGCCTTTGCATCAGCCTCTTCCTTGGCCTTCTTTTCAGCAGCCTCTTTCTCAGCCTTTGCTTTAGCTTCAGCGTCTGCTTTTGCCATTGCTTCAGCAGCCTCTTTCTCGGCCTTGGCCTTAGCCTCTGCTTCTGCCTCTTCCTTGGCTTTCTTTTCAGCAGCCTCTTTCTCGGCCTTCGCCTTTTCAGCGGCTTCTTTCTCAGCCTTTTCTTTCGCTTCAGCCTCTTCAATAGCCTTGAGTTCAGCCTTTTCTTCTGCCTTCAATTGAGCAGCTCTGAGGTCAGCAGCGGCCAATTCGTCAGCCTCTGGGTCACCAACAGTAACTTCCCATAGCAGATAGACAGATGCACTTCCAACACGGATTTGTCCAGTGTAGACTCCGCTGACATCATCCTCGGTGACATTGTCATCGAACATCAAGTTGAATACAACAGAACCGGTTCCCTTCTCGTCAGCATTTCCTTCAACGATGATTGAATCCATGTTGAAGCGGCCACGGTTTGTACTTGCAGCCATGTCTGTAATTGTAATCAGTGTGTCAGGGTCGAGTTTCGAAATTGTAATCGACTCTTTGCTGGTTACGCTGTCTCCGAAGTTTTCAACGTGAGCAGGCCTTAGAACGAATGGATCGTTCTTGGTACCGCTACCTCTTGTGAACTGTGGTCGAGATGTGGTGTTCTCTGGTTCTGGACCATTTCTAACTCCAACCATTACAAGAAGTGAATCGCCTCTCTCTCTTGCTACATACAATAGTGGTATCAATAGCAATAGTAGCAGAAGCGGTAAGCAGACACAAAGCCACCACATTGTGGATGAACTGCTGTCATCATCATCCTTCTTTGGACTGGTCTTTGTTGCAACACATGTGCCGTCGTCCTCGATGTTTGCAGGTACGCTTGCTGAATCTAGTGGGTCGGAACCACATCTGTCTTCATCAGCATCAGACCAATTGTCGCCATCATCGTCTCCGTCAGCATTGTTACCAACTCCATCACCATCAGTGTCTAGCCATTCATCGCTATCCATTGGGAATGCGTCTTCTGCGTCTGCAACGCCATCACCGTCA
>FUFK010041391.1_pt1 | contig 18567 bp, 20 predicted proteins | sample 1021851 | NCBI WGS metagenome assembly FUFK01 (sample SAMEA51879418, study PRJEB19060) | metagenome
TTTGAAGGGATTTGCTGCTTGTTTTTAAATTTGATACCTCTTAGTCCTTCACCAATAGTGTCAATTAACTGACTTGTACTGGAAAGGATGATGAAATTAGCAGGAAGGTCGTGAAGTTTTCTCTCCTTGATCTGGTTGGATGATATTAGAATCGAACCATCGTTTGCAACTAGAAATTCGCAAGTTGAAAGATAGAATTCTGCTTTCGCGGAATGNTTNAATTCAAGNTTNAANCCNTTGAACTTTTCTTTCAGGTTATCATCAAAGCAACAGCATTCNGTTTCATACCAGTCGTTTTCAAGAAGTATATTGTCGAAAGCTTCCTGTACTTCAGCTTCATCAATGCAGTATAAGAATTTTCCCCCGTTATTNTTAAAATTGAGCATAAATCGCTCATCAGTAGGTAGTTTTACCTCTGGCATATATTTCCCGCGGTCTGCTTTCTCAGGCGTGTCCTGATCCTGCTCTGCTCTCGCCTTGGGATTAAGAAACCTTTTGAATAGATTCATGGGGTTGGGTTCTGATTCTTAGACATTTTATCAAAGTTAAAAAATCTGAAATTAACCNTTGTTTAATTTCAGATTTTTTAGCTATAGTTCTACACTACTTATTAACCGAATCCTGATCGAGGTNATCACTCGGNTTNGAAGCTGTATCATTAGANGATATAGTTTCGTTTGAAACATCATTCCCCTCAGGCAGTGTATTTGTTTCTTTAACCGGTTTTCCAATTGGCTCTTCTCTTTCGTAAGGTCTTTTTCCGAAGATCTTTTCAAGATCATCTTTGAAGATCACTTCCTTGTCAAGAAGAATATCAGCCAGTTGAGATAGCTTGTCCTTGTGAAGTTCTAGAAGGTCAAGCGCACGTTTATATTGCTCTTCAATAAGATTTGAAATTTCCTTATCGATTAATTCTGAAGTTTTCTCACTGTAAGGCTTCGTGAAGTTGTATTCACCCTGTCCTGAACTATCGTAATAGGTAAGGTTTCCAACAGCATCATTTAAACCGTATATGGTTACCATCGCTCTCGCTTGTTTTGTAACCTTTTCAAGATCACTAAGTGCTCCGGTAGATATCTTATTGAAAATNACCTTCTCTGCGGCACGTCCACCAAGAGCGGCACACATTTCATCCAGCATTTGCTCTGGGCGAACAATTAAACGTTCTTCCGGTAAATACCATGCAGCTCCAAGAGATTGTCCACGAGGNACAATTGTAACTTTAACCAGTGGGGCAGCATGTTCTAACATCCAGCTTACTGTTGCGTGACCAGCTTCGTGAAATGCAATAGCTTTCTTCTCACTAGGAGTGATAATTTTGTTCTTTTTCTCTAAACCACCTACGATTCTATCTACAGCATCTAAGAAATCCTGCTTCCCTACTGCCTTGTTTCCTTTACGGGCAGCGATCAAGGCCGCTTCGTTACAAACATTCGCAATATCTGCTCCAGAGAATCCCGGTGTTTGCTTAGCTAAGAATTCAGTGTCAAGTTCATCTGTAACTCTTTTTAAAGGAGCTAAATGAACTTCGAATATTTCTTTTCTCTCGTTTAGATCTGGAAGATCCACATAGATCTGTCTGTCAAATCTACCTGCCCGCATTAATGCTTTATCAAGAACATCTGCACGGTTGGTTGCAGCGATGACGATAACATTTGTATTCGTTCCAAAACCATCCATTTCAGTTAACAGCTGGTTCAAGGTGTTTTCTCTTTCGTCATTAGAACCGGAGAAATTACTTTTTCCTCTTGCTCTACCTATAGCATCGATCTCATCTATAAATATAATGGAAGGAGACTTTTCTTTAGCCTGTTTGAATAGGTCACGTACTCTGGAAGCACCAACACCTACAAACATTTCTACGAAATCTGAACCAGATAAAGAGAAGAAAGGAACTTTGGCCTCACCGGCAACGGCTTTGGCTAATAAGGTCTTTCCTGTTCCAGGAGGTCCTACTAATAATGCTCCTTTTGGAATCTTGCCTCCTAGTGCAGTATATTTTTCCGGTTGCTTAAGAAAATCTACAATTTCCTGTACTTCTTCCTTGGCTCCTTCAAGACCTGCAACATCTTTAAAAGATGTTTTAACATCTGTGTTCTGATCGAATAATTTTGCCTTTGACTTTCCAATGTTGAAGATCTGTCCACCGGCTCCACCGCCACCTCCAGCGCTCATCTTTCTCATGATAAATATCCAGACACCAATAATCAGGATGAACGGAAGGAGAGTAAGGAATAGATCTCCAAGAATGTCGCTGCTTGTATCGTAAGTAACTACAGTTGCTAGATTATTTTCATTTTTGATCTCATCAATATCGTCTTCAAAATTCTGAAGGTCACCAAATTGAAATGAATATACCGGAGAATCTCCGGTTGAAAAAAGGTCTGGATCGATGTTTTTCTTGTGTACTTCTTTCTCTTTTGCTTCCTGAGTTAAATATACACGTGCTTGATTACGGTTGATGATCTCAACTTTCTCTACATCGCCGTTCTTAAGATATTCTTTAAATTGTGCCGGGTTCGTTTTTGCAGGTTCAGAGAAGCCGCCGTCCCCGAATAAATTGAGACCAAGAAATATAATAATGATCGCAGCATAAATCCAGTAAGCACTGAATTTAGGTTTTCTGGGATCGAGTTTTTTCTTCGCTTTTTGATTCGCCATTATGTCTTGCTAAAAATTAAATTTAATAACTTGTTTGGATAGAAGTGATCTTCGCGTCACCCCAAAGGCTTTCAATATCGTAAAATTCCCGGATATGCTTCTGGAAAACATGTACAACAACGTTGACGTAGTCCATTAGCACCCATTCGGCATTTTCGCTACCTTCGATGTGCCAGGGTTTATCCTTTAATTCTTTACTAACCGTTTTTTGTATGGAATTGACTATGGCGTTAACCTGTGTGTTTGAAGTACCGTTACAGATTATAAAGTAGTCGCAAACTGTGTTTTCAATTTCTCTAAGATCAAGGATATCAATGTCATTACCCTTTACTTCCTCAATCCCTTTAATAATATGTGCAATAAGTTGATCGCTGTTTTTTTCCTTTTCTGACATTAATTTGATTTATTTATGCAAATTTATCATTTTTTGCTCTTTTCGAAGAGATTCTTACAGAAGATTTAACGCCTATATCTCTTATAACTATCATGCGTATAATCAAAGTTGATGCCATTGACTCTACGAATATTTTCGTACGTAAGTTCTATGACAATAAAGGTCATTTTGAACCTGTGTGCGTAAGTGCAGCGCATCAAACAAACGGCAGGGGACAGAGAGGTGCAAACTGGAATGTACAACCCGGTCATAATCTCACTTTTAGCATACTTTACCCACAGCAGGAACTCAATATTTCGAGATATTTTAATCTCAACATCTGCATATCTCTGGCTATTTTAGATGTTCTCGGGTCCAAAAATATACCTCAGTTAAAGGTTAAATGGCCTAACGACATTATGTCACAAAGAAAAAAGCTGGGAGGGATTTTAATCGAAAACATTGTCAAGACCGAAGGCATTGTCGCAAGTATCATTGGGATTGGTATTAATGTGAATCAGACCAACTTCGATAATCTGCCACAGGCAACTTCTTTAAAGAACGTCACCGGTATGCACTGGAATGTTGATGAACTGCTTCATGAGCTTTGCGAAACTCTTGACCTTCAATTGAAGGCATTAGGCAAAATGAGTGAAGAAAAAATTATGTGTCAGTATCAGCAGAACTTATTCCGAAAGGATGTTATTTCCACGTTTGAAGCTAATGGATCTAAGTTTAACGGAATCATTAGAGGAGTCACTTCCGAAGGAAAACTGAAGGTAGAAAAGGAAGAAAAGTTATTCCAGACTTATGATCTTAAGGAAATCAAATTACTATATTAAAAAAGCCGGAATTGAATCCGGCTTTTAAAAATTTTAGAGCTTACCAATATTCTCCGTAAGAGAATTGATGAACTTCTGCAGCGGGCCTTTGATCATCATACCCATCATCGCATTAAATTTTCCTACAAAATCCATGTGCACTTCACTGCTATTTTCACCAGCAGAAGAAATATGCGTATTTAAGCTGAATGGAAACTTATCTGAAGTTGATCCAAGAACCACTAATTCCGGTTCCTTAGTTTCAGTGATCTTCAGTTTGATCTCTGGCATACCTTTCAGTTGGAAAATAAAGGTATCCTCAGCAGTAACTACGAACTTTTCCTTACTCTTAGGCATGATTTCTTCGTAGTTCTCAACATTGGTCAGGAAATTGAACATTTCCTGCTGACTTTTATTCGCTTGTACTTTTTGACTTTCTAATTTCATATTATGGTTTCCAGTTTGCCGGATCTTTTCTCCAGGTTCTAAGAATCCCGGCTTCNTCAGTGTTTATATAATTGGTGTTATGAGCAGTGTCTATCAAATGATCGTAATCGCTCAACGTGTGTAGTTCTATTTCTGCAGCTTTGAAATTTTCTTCGGAAGCATCAAAACCGTAGGTGAAGATAGCGAACATTCCCTTNACATTAGCACCAGCTTCTTTTAGCGCGTTAACCGCATTCAGACTGCTTTTACCAGTACTTATAAGATCTTCGATAACGACAACGCTTTGTCCCGGCTCTAGATTTCCCTCGATCTGGTTTTTTCTACCATGGCTTTTTGGTTCAGGCCGTACATAGACAAATGGAAGACTTAGATATTCTGCTACCAGCATTCCAATCCCTATTGCACCGGTCGCAACTCCAGCAATAACATCTGCTTTGCCGTATTTCAATTCAATTTGCTTGGCGAAATGCTCTCTAACATAGTTTCTTATGCTAGGGTAGGAAAGAATAATTCTGTTATCGCAGTAGATTGGCGACTTCCAGCCGCTAGCCCATGTAAAAGGCTCTTGCGGTTCTAATTTTATTGCTTTAATTTGCATTAAAAGCTCAGCGGTCTTTTTTGCTGTTTCCTTATTCAAAATCATAGATACAAATGTATAAAGTTTTTGTGAATGATATCCCCATAATAATTTCTACGAGAAAGGATTTTGGAGGAAACTATAAGAACTATCGATTAAAAACAGTTCGTCTCAAAAAAATAGTCCGGAAGATCCTGGATGGTCGACTCACCCACGTAAATCTTTATAATAAGGATGAAACCAAGTTGCTGGATCTTCTTCTGAAGAAAATGAAGGTAGTTACTGCTGCTGGTGGAATGGTGATCAATTCCAAAGAAGAAATCCTATTTATTTATCGCAATAATCGTTGGGACCTTCCAAAGGGGAAAACAGAAAAAAATGAAAGTATAGAGGACTCCGCGATTCGTGAGGTAGAGGAGGAGACCGGTGTTCAGGGACTCGAGATCAAACGTTTTATCACCAGGACCTTTCATATTTTTAAAAGGAATGGCAAACTTCGCTTAAAGGAAACTTACTGGTACGAAATGTATACTGAATATGAAGGTGAATTAGTTCCGGAAGCTAAAGAAGGAATTAAAAAAGCCAAATGGAAGAATTATGAGAAAACCCAGAAGGCACTCACAAAATCCTATGCGAATATTTTAATGCTTTTTCCTGAACGTTATTTAGCGGGGCAATCTAAAGATAGGATAGCGTAAATGTGCTTCTTCGTAGTTTGAAGATTGCTTATGCAACCAATCCAGCTGCGCATACCAGTTATTTCTGAAATCTGCATCCTCCCTTTTCTTTTGATCGAATTCTTTCTGAAGATTAGCATTATTGTCCAGCAATTCTTTCGCTTTATCTTCGAAAACATAAGGAGAAAATCCTTCTTTCTGCTGAAGAACGGTATCAAAGAAATTCCAGTTAAAGAAAGAATCTGTAGCAGAAGGTTCCAGAGTTTCCAGAAGGTATCGCGCTCCATCCTGAAAAGTGGTTACGAGGAAATCTCCTTTTCTAAAACGGACTTCTTCCACTGTCTTACTTACTTTCGTATTTTGATGTGGATAATGACCTTCATATGGGTTCTTTGAAGTATCGTAATCTTCGATCTTATAAACTTCCACCTGGATCAATGTATCACGATCCAGCGGTTCCAACTTAATATTATTCATTTTAAGGCGGTCCACAACCTGCCACCAACCTTGCGGAATTACGTAAGCTCGAGGGATCTCTACTTCTTCAGTAGCCTTGAAATTATCGTAATACTCTATCTCTTTAGTGAATTCTTTACTATTATCATACTTCAGGCGTTCACCACCTGTGACTTCACTGGCAATATTTTCAGCTTCATAACCCTTAAAATCTCTTTTGCTTGGGTTTTCCTGGTCAACTTCAAATTTCAGGTTGTAGTGCCTGTCTGTTAGATATTTTCTTTTTGCCTGGTTACGTAAATCTTTGATCCTTGATGATTCTTTGTCTGTGATCCTGATCATGGACTGCATCAATTCATAGGTTCCATAGACACGCTTGTCATATCTTTTCAGCATATGTGTCTCAACCATCATTCCCAGGGTGTTCCATAAAGTGGTGTAACCTGTGCTGTATCTGGGAGAATCCATAAACTGGGAAAAACCTGCTTCAGGAACATCATTGAAAACATTTACATAAGGCGTGATATCCCAATTTTTATTCTTTAAGGAATCTTCCAGAGCGGGCATCATGGTTTCATTTAAATATTTACCAAGATTCCCTCCAAGTTTGTCATGCTGAGTAAAAAGGTGGGTAAGCGTATACTGGTAATCTGCACCATTACTTACGTGATTATCTATAAATACTTCCGGGTCTACGTAGTGAAAAATCTCGTAGAAGGTTTGAGCATTTTTAGTGTCGGCTTTTATAAAATCCCGGTTAAGATCATAGTTACGGGCATTTCCGCGGAAACCGTATTCCTTTGGGCCATTTTGATTGGTTCTTGTGCCGGAGTTACGATTTAGTGCTCCACCAACATTGTAAATAGGAATTGTAGCAACGATCGTATTTCTTGGTGAATTTATGGAATCTCCAGCCATATCTCTGAAGAGCATCATTGTCGCATCAATACCATCACTCTCCCCAGGATGAATTCCGTTATTGATAAGAATAAAACTATGCGACTTACGTATTTTGTCCAGGTCAAATTCTCCATCGGCATTGTAAATGGCCAGGTGCAAAGGATAGCCGCTATCTGTGCTTCCAAATTCAATAAGGTCTACGGAAGGATATGCTTCAGCAAGTTTTTCATAATAGCTAATAACTTCCTCGTAAGTGCCGGTTTCCTTGCCACCAGATTTTTCGAAACGCGTTTCGAAATCGTAATCCTTAACCAATTTGTATTTCGAAAAGTCGCAAGAACTAAAGCTGATTGCCAGCCCCAATATCAACCACAATTTTTTCATAAATATTTCTAAAAATGGAAGCGTAAACTTACTCAAAAACTGACACTATTGCTAAAAATGAGAGCATTTCTAGAAGCTTGCAAGTCGATGTTAAATTAAAACTAATCCCTTCTCCAGTTTATTGCAGCCATTTTAAACAGGTTATCTTTGTTGAAAACTGAAAGATGAGAAAGAATATAAGAAATCTATGTGTAGCCGGTACCCTCCTGTTTTCGGTAAATATGATGGGTCAGGCTATCGAGAATCTGAGTGAGGAGAAAAAGAATGAATTGGCTCAATCTGGACCAGATATCGTTAAAACTACCGTTGGGGAACTGAAACTACCAGCTCCGTTTTCAACTGAATCTGTACGTAAGGAAAGCAAGCTAGTAGAGTGGCCGGAAGGTGAGATGCCTAAGGCACCGGCTGGTTTTAAAGTGACAAAATTCGCCGAAGGTCTGGAGCATCCAAGACGAACTTATGTCGCTCCAAACAATGATATTTTCGTAGTAGAGTCTGATGACGCCAAGAAAAGTGCGAATAAGATTACGATGTTCCGTGATAAGGATCAGGACGGAGTACCTGATGAGAAATACAGTTTTCTTAAGAACCTGAATCAACCATACGGAATGNTGGTNATGGGAGACTGGTTTTACGTAGCCAATGTAGACGGCGTAGTTCGTTTTCCATATAGGGAAGGACAGAATGCTATTGATCAAAAAGGGGAAGATGTTTACGCGCTTCCTGCAGGTGGTTATAATCACCACTGGACTAGAAATATGATCGCCGGTCCTGATAATAAGAAAATATACATCACTGTAGGTAGTTCCAGTAATGTTGGTGAGCACGGGATGGAGAAAGAAGAACGCAGAGCCAATATTATCGAGATCAATCCTGATGGTAGTGGTGAAAGAATTTATGCTTCCGGTTTAAGAAATCCAGTAGGTGTGGATTGGAATCCAATTACCGGCGAACTTTGGGCAGCCGTAAATGAAAGAGATAAGATTGGTGATAACCTGGTTCCAGATTATGTGACCAGTGTAAAAGATGGTGGCTGGTATGGATGGCCATATTCTTATTATGGTGATATTAAAGATCCAAGATGGGCCAATGATCCACATAATGAGCTGGTAGAAAAAGCTATTATTCCAGATGTGCCATTGGGTGCTCATACTGCATCACTTGGATTGACTTTTTATACTCAAGAAGCATTTCCAGAGAAGTATCATAATGGAGCATTTGTAGGTCAGCATGGATCATGGAACAGATCGAATTTTGCAGGATATAAAGTGGTATTCATTCCTTTCGATGAGAACGGAATTCCGCAGGAACCGGAGGATTTCCTTACTGGTTTTATTGCCAGCGACGATTCAAGCCAGGTTTATGGTAGACCCGTTGGTGTAACAACGCTTCCTGATGGATCTCTACTTGTAAATGATGACGACGGAAACACAATTTGGAGAGTCTCCGCAGAATAATTAGAAAATTTGAAGAAACTACATTTAGTCCTTGCTTTCTTGCTATTCACTTCTGCTATAGTAAGTTCACAGAATTTTAGCGCGAAAGTAAAGGACTCCGAATCTGGAGAATTTCTGAATGATGTCACGGTAACTGTCGTGAGATCAGGGAAAATTCAGGTAACAGATACCATTGGATATTTCAGTTTTGACGGAATCAGTTTTCCGTTGAAGCTGAAATTTTCTTTTATAGGCTATAAGAACACTACTGAAATTTTTGATGCTTCAGAAGAAGGAAGAATTATTGAACTACAGCGAGATATAGATGTTCTGTCTGAAGTTGTTTTACGTAGTTCCAATATTCCGCAGAAATTACTGAAGGAATCAGCTGCGGTGAGTGTGCTTTCAGCAGAAGACCTTAAACGAGCAGATGATTTCAACCTGGTGCAAAATCTCAATTATGTACCCGGCGTTTTCGTAAGTCAGGGTGCGCTGAATACCAATAAGATCGATATTAGAGGAATTGGCGCTCGTGCTCAATACAGTACGAACCGTATCAAAGCTTATTTCAATGGAATTCCTCTCACCACTGCTGAAGGTGAACTAACGCTGGACGATTTTGACAATTCGTACCTTGACCGGATTGAGATTTATAAAGGACCGGTTTCTTCCATATTTGGGGCCGGATTAGGAGGTGCCATCAATCTTTATACTCAACGAAACAGGCAGGATCAGCGCTCTGTAGAGACGAGTTTTAGCTACGGAAGTTTTAATACTATGAAAACGGGTGTAAATGTGAACTACGTAGAAGATAGTCTTGACATTGCGATCAATTATAATAAACTGGATAGCGATGGGTATCGTGATAACGGCGCTTACGATCGAAATTCATTCGTTGTAACAGCTGGTTTGCTAAATAAAAAAGGAAATCGCTGGGATCTTTTCTACAATTTCACCAATTTAAAAGCCTTTATTCCCAGTTCTCTGAATCAGGATGATTTCCTGAACTCATCCACAAAGGCTGCTTTCACATGGGGAAGTGCTGAAGGTTATGAATCTTATGATAAAAATATCCTTGGTTTAGCCTATACCCACAATTTTTCTGATAGCTGGAAGAATCAAACCACGGTTTTTCTGAATTCCCGGGATGGATATGAACCACGACCTTTTGATATTCTTGATGAAAACAGGAATTCTATTGGTCTGCGAACCAATTTCAATCACGAAACTTCTATCGCCAGTATGCCTGCGAAAATCAGTTTTGGAGCTGAAGGGATGCTGGAGTTCTACGAAGTTCAAACCTACCAGAACTTATATCAGGATTTTGAGGATCAGGGTAGTGTTCAGGGAAACAGTTTAAGTAATAATGAACAGGATCGAAATTATATCAATTTCTTCGGACAGGTTCAACTGGAATTGACCTCGAAATTAACTGCCGATCTTGGAGTGAATTTCAATACTACTTCCTACGATTTACAGGATAATTTTAATCAGGATTCAGAAGATCANTCTGGAAATTATAGTTTTGATGCAGTGCTTTCTCCTAGACTGGGATTAAGTTACGAAGCTTTTGCCGGGAAGCATTTTTATGCATCAGCAAGTCATGGTTTTTCTACTCCTACGGTAGCGCAAACCTTGACTCCGGAAGGAAATATCAATACAGATCTTCAAACAGAAACTGGCTGGAACTACGAAATAGGCTTTAAAGGTAACTGGCTTGAAAACAGGTTATATACTGAAGTGAACGCTTATTCTATACAGATTCGGGATCTTCTGGTAGCCAGACGAATTGACCAGGATCGCTATGTNGGAGTCAATGCAGGAAAGTCTGATCATTATGGGCTGGAATTTACTTCAGTTTACCAGCAACCAATTTCGAATGATCTNTNNTTGAACTTTATGCTGAATGCGAATCTTACCGATTATACCTTTGATAAATTCGTGGACCTTGGGGAAAATTATTCTGGAAATGAATTACCAGGTGTTCCGGAATATATGGTGACACCAACCATNGGATTCGATTATGCGGAATTTTCAGCAAATATAAATTACCAGATGTTTGGAGAAATGGCTTTGGATGATTCAAATTCCGGATATACTGAAGCTTACGAATTGCTGAATTTCAGAATGAATTACAATACGAAATTAACCAGTTATTTGCAGGCAGGTGCGAGCTTTGGAATCAATAATATTACAGATGAGCTCTATGCTTCAAGTATTGTAACCAACGCGGTAGGTTTTGGAGGTTCTGCCCCACGTTATTATTACCCCGGAATGTCAAGAAATTATTACGCTGGTCTAAATTTAAAATTAAGCCTTTAAGAAGACTAAGTCTTTACGACTTCAGGAACCATAAATTCATAACTTCCACCGTGACGCATCACATCTCTTACGACGGTGGAAGAAATATGAGCGAGACCAGAACTGGATATTAGAAATATGGTCTCAATACCTGCCATTTTGTAATTCGTTTGACCAATAGCTTTTTCAAACTCGAGATCCTGGGCATTACGCAAACCTCTCAAAATAAATTCTGAATCTTTGGTTTTGCAGTAGTCTACTGTAAGTCCGCTGTAAGTTTCTACCAGAATCTTTGCTTCGTCCTTATAAGTTTCTTTTAGAAAATGCAATCTTTCTTCCAGGCTGAACATGTATTTTTTACTGGAATTAGTTCCTATAGCCAGAATGATCTTGTCAAAAAGAGGCAAAGCCCTATCGATAATATCTGTATGACCTAAGGTTAGCGGGTCAAAACTACCTGGAAAAACTGCTATTTTCATAATTCGCGATTTAATTCCTATTGATTCAATGCTGCTTCCACGGCACTGCCAAATAGGTCTTTTAATGTGATTCCTGCTTTTTCGGCTTGTTGAGGTAAAATACTTGCCTGGCTAATTCCAGGATTGGTATTCATTTCTATAAAATGTGGTTCTCCATCGTGAAAAATAAATTCTGATCTTGAAAAACCTTTCATCTTCAGTTTACGATAGATCATTTTGGCAATTTCCTGTACTTTCAAAGTATCTTCTTCGGAAATTCTGGCTGGTGTGATTTCCTGGGATTTCCCGAGGTATTTGGCCTCATAATCGAAAAACTCCCCATCTGGAACGATTTCAGTAACCGGCAAAGCGACAATTTCGCCTTTGTACATGATCACGCCAACAGAGACTTCAGTTCCATCCAGAAATGATTCAATGATCGCCTCATCATCTTCAGTAAAAGCAGTTTTNGCCGCAGAAANTATTTCTTCTTCGGTCTTAACTTTAGTNACCCCAAAACTACTTCCCGCACGATTTGCCTTCACGAAACATGGAAGACCAACGCGATCTACGATAGCCTTTGTGTCGATATCCTCGCCTTTATTCAGGAAATAGTTTGTGGCAGTTTTGACTCCGTAAGGTCTTAAAACCGAAATAAGATCCCGTTTGTTGAAGGTCAATGCCGACTGGTAGTAGTCACAACTAGTTTGAGGTACCCCAATAAGCTCTAAATATGCCTGAAGTAGTCCGTTTTCTCCCGGTGTACCATGAATTGTATTGAAAACGCAGTCAAAACTAATAACCTTGTCATCTATAGTGACTGTAAAGTTGCTTTTATTGATTGGATAGGGGGTGTCATCTTCTGTTACCACGAACCATTCGCTTTGCAGAATATGAACACGGTATAGCTCGTAAAGGTCACGATCAAGATTTTTATAAACGATGTTACCACTGTTTATCGAAATGCGGTATTCACTGGAATAACCGCCCATAGCGATGGCGATAGTTTTCTTCATATTCAATATTTCCGGTTTGAAGGCGTTAAACAAAAATATCACTTAATAGGGCAGTCACCAAAACCAAAGGGTTTTATATCTTTGTCCATTATCATGAAACTATGGGATTTTTTCGATTTATTTTCAGCAAGACCTTTTTAATTCAATTGGTGCTTGCTGGTATTGTATTGGTTGTACTTGCTTTTCTAGCTATGCAATGGCTGGATTACTCCACGAACCAGGATCAGCGAATCGAAGTTCCCGACCTCGCCAAGATGAATCTGGATATTGTTGAGGATCGTCTGGATGAACTCAATCTTGATTTCGAAATCCTTGATTCTGCGAATTTCAATCCGGATTTCCCGAGGTATTCAGTAATAGAACAGGCACCTGCACCGGGTAAATTTGTAAAGGAAGACCGTAAGATCTACTTAACCCTGAATCCTTCCGGATATCGTAAAGTTGAAATTCCGGAGAATTTGATTAGGAAAACCCGCAGACAGGTAGAACCAACCTTAAGATCTTTAGGTTTTGAGATTGGTGATGTAAGCTACAAGCCAGACATTGCTGAAGATGCTGTGCTGGAAATTAGACATAAAGGTAAGCTGGTGGAAGCTGGTCAAAAATTGATGAAAACTTCTGTATTAGACCTTGTATTGGGCGATGGTAGTGGAAGATATAGAGAACTTGAAGACGATAGTCTGGATGTTCAACAGGAAACTGAAAGCGAAGTAGATGAATTCTAATATAGATCAGAACGACGAAATTGAAGACAACGACCAGAATGAAAGTCTTTATGAACATCATAAGTTCGTAGCAGATTCCGGTCAAAAACCGTTAAGAGTAGATAAATTCCTGATGAATTTCATCGAGAATGCTACCCGTAATAAAATTCAGAAGTCGGCTAAGAGCGGAAACATCTATGTAAATGGGGAAACCGTAAAGCAAAATTTTAAAGTAAAAGCTGGAGACACCGTGCAGGTGATGTTCGAGCATCCTCCTTACGAATACTTACTGGTGCCTGAAGATATTCCGCTTGATATTGAGTATGAAGATGATACGCTTCTGGTAGTTAATAAACCAGCTGGAATGGTAGTGCATCCCGGTCATGGTAACTATAGTGGGACTCTTATCAACGCACTTGTACATCACTTTGATAATTTACCAAATAATAGTAGTGATCGCCCGGGATTGGTTCACAGAATCGATAAGGATACGAGCGGCCTACTGGTGATCGCCAAGACCGAAGAAGCGATGGCACACCTGTCAAAGCAATTCTTTGATAAGACCAGCGAAAGAGAATATGTAGCGATCGTCTGGGGGAATGTAGAAGAGGATGAAGGAACTATAGAAGGAAATATAGGAAGAAACCCAAAGAATAGATTACAAAACTTAGTTTACGAAGGAGACCTTGCAGAAGAAGGAAAACCAGCGGTAACGCATTTTAAAGTGATTGAAAGACTGGGATATGTAACCTTAGTTTCATGTAAACTGGAAACTGGTAGAACCCACCAGATACGGGTTCATATGAAATATATTGGACATACGCTCTTTAACGATGAGCGCTATGGAGGAGATAGGATTCTTAAGGGTACAACATTTACCAAGTACAAACAGTTTGTAGATAATTGTTTCAAGATACTACCAAGGCAGGCCTTGCATGCAAAAACTTTAGGTTTCACACATCCAAAAACTGGAAAATGGATGAGTTTCAATACTGAAATACCTGAAGATATTCAAAATTGCGTGGATAAATGGAGATCTTATGCCAAAAGTCAGTTTGAGAATCTTTAGAATAAAAGCTGTCTATTGATCTATCGATAACTAATTTTAATAGGCTTCAGAATTTTTGACGATTCGGCTTATATTTGGGAAAAACAGGAAAATGAAAATTGTTGTTTCCCCAGCTAAAAGTCTGGATTACGATTCAAAACTAACCAGCGATCGAGGTACACAGCCACAATTTCTGGAAACTACCGCTAAATTAAATAGGAAGCTATCTCGCCAAACTAAGTCAGATCTTTCAGAATTAATGAGTATCAGTGATAAACTGGCTGACCTGAATTATACGAGGTACCAGGAATTCGAAGAAGATCATACCAAAAAGAATTCAAGGCCGGCGATGTATGCGTTCGATGGAGATGTGTATACAGGTTTGGATGCTTATACAATTCCTACAGATAAACTTGATAAACTTCAGGATACTCTTAAGAATTCTTTCCGGGATGTATGGGATCTTAAGACCATTAGATTTGATGCAGCCTTACAGGCTGGAAATGGGTACTTCTATTGGAATCGAAAGAAAAGATAATCTTTATGAAGTCTGGAAAGAAAAGATCACGCAATCCCTCAATGATGATTTGAAAGAAGATGAGTTGTTTCTGAATCTTGCCAGTAATGAATATTTCAAGGCAGTTGATACGAAACAACTAAAAGTTCCGGTTATTTCACCAGTTTTCAAGGATTACAAAAACGGTAAGCTCAAAATCATTAGCTTCTATGCGAAGAAAGCACGTGGTTCTATGGTAAGATATATCATCGACAAGGATTGTGAGAATCTGGAGGATATTAAAGGATTCAATTACGAAGATTATCGATTTAGTGAAGAACATACGGAGAAAGAAGATCAGCCAACCTTTATAAGATAATATTCTGAAGCTTTTTCATCATACCCATCCATTTCCGCCATTCATTCCTGAAACCGCCACAAAACTTATTGTTGGTACTTTGCCGCCTCCACGTTTTACGCGTAGGGAATTAAAGCAAGATGATGTCGATTTTTGTTACGGAAGCAGGGATGGTTTGTTGTGGCCAGTATTGGATCGCATATTTGAGCTGAATTTGAAATATGAGAATACTTCAGAAGCGATACAGCAACGACAGGATTTTTTGAAAAGTAGAAACATTGGGATCTGCGATATAGTGGAAAGTAGCCGGCGCGAAAAGATCGATGCAAGTGATCTGGGCATGCAAAAAGTGGAGCTGCGTGATATGCTGGAAATTCTTCGGAAGTATCCAAAAATTGATACGCTGCTTTTCACCGGTGGTAATTCTAAAAACGGACCAGAATATTTTTTCAGAAAATATCTTAAAGAACAGTCGGCAGAGGTGAACTTAAAGATCGTGTCAAACAAATCACCCAGAGTTCATCAGTTTACTCTGGATGGGCGATTAATTAAGACTGTATCGCTAATTGCACCTTCTGGCGCTGCGAATATTTCCATTGGCAGTTCTGAACTTTACAAAGAATTGAAAAAGAAAAACCCTGAATTCAATACTCTTGATTTCAGGGTTCTTCAGTATAAAGAATTTTTCTAGATCATTGCAATTCTTTTTTATCTTGGTTAGCCAGTGTAGTAGGTTTGATCTTAAATTTGCGACGCTTTGGTCTTAGCTTCCCGCTGGTTCCAATCGCGATCTTACCTCTTTTAGTTTTCTTGTCACCTCTACCCATTTATTTTTTGTTTTGCTGATCTTTGATGGTCTTTTCATCTATATCCACCTTATTCGTTTCCTCGTTGCGATTTCCGGTTGGATTTGTTGGATTTTTCTGCTCTTTCGTTCTTTCTCTCTTGTTATCTTCAATTGGTCCTCCCATAACTGTAATTTTTATGATTTACTCTAAGATAAGGACAAGTAGTCTAAAAAGCTGCCAAGAAGCTGTTACAATTAGGTTAAAGCTTGATAGGTTCAACGAATTTTGAAATCTTTGAGGTTCCCTCGCTATCAAGATGTTTTATAAAAGCACTACCAATGATTGCACCTTTGGCAAATTGAGTTGCTGCCTTGAAAGTCTCCCGGTCTTTTATACCGAAACCTACAATTTGAGGATTCTTTAAATCCATTTCATGAATTCTGCGGAAGTATTCAGTAGTTTCATTTCCAAAGCCTGAAGTAGATCCGGTGACACTTGCACTACTCACCATATAGATAAATCCATTAGAAATGGAATCAATAAACCTGATTCTTTCTTCTGAAGTTTGAGGAGTGATAAGAAAAATATTGATCAATCCATATTTCTCGAAAAGCGCCTGGTATTCTTCATGGTAAACATCTACTGGAAGGTCTGGNATAATAAGTCCGTCAACTCCTGTTTCTGCACATTTTTTACAAAATTCTTCCACTCCATATTGTAGCATAGGATTAAAATACCCCATAATGATCAAGGGGATTTCAACTTTAGACCTGATCTCTTTGAGTTGATCAAAAAGCTTTTGAGTGGTCATCCCATTTCGCAGGGCTTTAGTAGAACTTTCCTGGATAGTAGGCCCATCTGCCAGTGGATCGCTAAAGGGAAGTCCAATCTCAATAAAGTCAACACCGCTTTTTTCAAGGTCTACGATGATCTGTTCAGTATCATCAATGTTTGGAAAGCCTGCACTAAAATATATGGAAAGAAGTTTTTTGTCTTCTTTTAATTTCTCCTGAATTCTATTCATTTTTTATAAATTGAAATATTCAATATATGTGTTCAAATCCTTGTCGCCTCTGCCTGATAGGTTAACCACAACGATATCATCCTTCTTAAATTTTCGGTTTTCAAAAACAGCTAGGGCATGGGAAGTTTCTATAGCGGGGATAATTCCTTCCAGTTTAGCTAGTTCTAAACCAGCTTTCATAGCTGCTTCGTCTGTAATGCTGATAAATTCTCCTCGTTTGCTGGTAAAAAGATTAGCATGCATTGGTCCAACTCCTGGGTAATCCAGGCCAGCTGAAATACTATAAGGTTCAGTAATCTGTCCGTCGCCGGTTTGCATTAAAAGCGTTTTACTACCATGAATAATTCCGGGTCTTCCCAATGCTGAGGTTGCAGCACTTTCCCCTGTATCAATTCCTTTTCCTGCTGCTTCCACTGCGATGATCCCTACTTTTGGATTATCGAGATAATGGTAATAGGCTCCGGCAGCGTTGCTACCGCCACCAACACAGGCGATAACATAGTCNGGATCTTCTGTATTCTCCTTTTCCATTAACTGGTACTTGATCTCTTCAGAAATAACACTTTGAAATCTCGCTACCATGTCTGGATAGGGGTGTGGTCCAACTACCGAGCCAATGATATAGTGAGTATCTACAGGGTTATTGATCCAGTCACGAATGGCTTCGTTAGTTGCATCCTTTAAGGTACGGCTACCGGATTTTGCAGGAACCACCTTAGCTCCTAGCATTTTCATCCTGGCAACATTTGGTGATTGTCTTTCAATATCCACCTCGCCCATATAAACGATGCATTCCATTCCCATCAAAGCGCAAACTGTTGCCGTCGCAACGCCATGTTGTCCAGCTCCGGTTTCAGCAATAATCCTCTTTTTTCCAAGTTTTTGCGCCATGAGGATCTGCCCAACTGTGTTGTTAACCTTATGCGCACCAGTATGGCACAGATCCTCACGTTTTAAATATACCTTGGTTCCATAATGCTCGCTAAAGCGTTTTGCATAATATAAAGGGGTAGGTCTTCCTACATATTCTCTCAATAGATCATGGAACTCTTCCTGGAATGATTCTTCCTGCATGATCTCGATATACTTTGAACGCAGTTCTTCTACGTTGGGATATAGCATTTCAGGAATATAAGCTCCGCCAAAATCCCCGTAATATCCTTTTTCATCTACCTGATAGCTCATCTTATGAATTTATCTTTTGTTTGAACTCTTTTAATTCTTTCAATTTTTTTAATCCGGGTTTCAATTCGAATTTACTATTTACATCTACGGCATAAAGAAGATCTGGTTTCCCTGCTCTATAGAAATGATTTTTCAACTCGGCGATGGCTTCACCATGTTCGGGTCCAATACCGCCACTAAGGAAAAATGGTGTGTTAGAAGGGTATTCTCTTAAAATCTGCCAGTCGAATTCCTTGCCATTACCTCCTCGTAAAACTCCTTTAGTATCAAATAGGAAATAGTCTGCAATACCCTCGAATGCCTGTATCTTCTGAAAGTCGAAGTGGTCACCAACACTAAAAACCTTAATCAACTCCGGAGTGCTTCCATGTTGCTGAAAATTATTCTTCAGCTTTTGACAGAATTCTGCCGACTCCTCTCCGTGCAACTGAATTGCATCAAGCTTGTGCTGCTTTGC
>FUFK010049338.1_pt1 | contig 18563 bp, 16 predicted proteins | sample 1021851 | NCBI WGS metagenome assembly FUFK01 (sample SAMEA51879418, study PRJEB19060) | metagenome
CCAGTGATTAGGTGTTCTCATTTGCGAGCACTTTTGGGTCAAACATTTGTCAAGGCAGTAATCTTTTTTGAAACAATGTCCAATACTTCATGGCCATTTTTAACATACTCTTGAGCATTTTTCGCCAATCTATTAGTTTCCGTAGGATCTGTGAGTAGGTTCTTTAATGTACCAAATAATTCCAACTTGTTGTTAACCTTGATTGCGGCGTTATTAGCAAGCATTTCGTCGGCAACTTCCTGGTTTTTAGACATCAAGTTGCCAAATATGATCGCACAGTCGAAGTGAGCTGGTTCAATAGGGTTGTGGCCTCCAACAGGCACCAAAGAGCCTGCTACAAAGACTATACCTGAGAGCTGAAAAAATAATCCCATTTCTCCAAATGTATCAGCTATATAAAGCTGTGTTTCGGCTGAGATTTCTTTTTCTTGCGACCGGCACTTAACTTTTAAGTCATTTTTAGACGCGAGCTGGGCTATATTCTTTGCCCGGTTAGGGTGTCTAGGAACAATGATTGTCAGCAAATTTGGAAACTTACCGAGTAACCTACGTGTCACTTCCATAATGGGAACATCTTCACCGATGTGTGTACTTGCGGCTACCCAAACAGGGCGATTAGCAATTTGCTCTGATAAATTCTGGGCAATTTTTAAGTCGACCACTAACCTTGGTGCGGAACGCTTAAGGTTCCCAGATACAATGACGTTTTTGGCCCCTAACCTCGCGAATCGATCTCCTTGTTTTTTATTAGTCGCGAGAACTAGATCTAAGCTTTGAAAAATTGTAGGGCTTAAAAAAGATGCTGTTCGCCATCTAGAAAAAGAGTTCTGAGATAACCTCGCGTTCACTGCGATTATACGAATTCCAAATTGTTTAGCGGCTTCAATTTGGATTGGCCAAAATTCAGATTCCATCACCAACATTAAATTCGGCTTCCAATGCTTGAAAAATCTNTNTACAAATTNNGGCCGATCTATCGGNGTGAACTGGTGACANGCNNTATCAGGGAGCCGCTCGGCCATTAATTTNGCAGATGTCAGNGTACCTGTAGTGACTAACACTTTTCCTTCTTNTTCTGTTTCAAGTAGCCGATTGATCAAGGACAATGCTGCCATGCTTTCTCCGACGCTTGATGCGTGGAGCCATATCAATTTGCCGTCTGGCCGCGGCNTTAGGCTAATTCCTCTNCGTTCATTTAAACGCGANAAATCTTCCTTATNCTTNTTGACGCGCAGCAAGAGAATTAATTCNATAAGTGGNAGTGCGGCCGTCATTATTGCCTTGTACAGAAACAGTATCATTTTTCCAACACTCGCTGTTCACGAAGATTAGATCGTGCAGGCTCGATTATGGTGTGTCCATATTCATCTTCTGTTGCTTGGCAAAGTTCATTAAGTTTTTTTTCAACATTTATCCGATATTTTTCTATTTNCTCATCGNTCAACTTTTTTGGAATTTCTATAGGTTCACCATAAATGAAAATACCTTCCGAAAAAGGTCTTGCCAGTATCATTCTGTCCCAAGTTCCTAGTAACTTTCGATGTTTTGTGTTCCAAGCCACTGGAATGATAGGGGCTCCTCCTAAGCGTGCCGCGGCTATTGCTCCAGCAGTCATTCTCATTCTTGGGCCTCTAGGACCGTCAGGAGTTATCCCAATGGATCGCCCCTTTTGCAATTCCTTCAAAAGTTTTCTCAAGCCTATAGCCCCACCTTTATTTGAAGAACCAGCAACGGTCTTGTACCCTAAAAACGAAATTGCGCGGCCAATGAGTAGCCCATCCCTATGTGCCGATCTTAGAAGCGTAATGCGTCTTGATACATCCCAACCAGCAGGCATAGATAAAATTCGATTATGCCAAAAAAGCAGAATAATTGGTTTGCCTGAGTTGAATATGCACTGTGTTGTTGGCGGAATAATCATTTTCCATTTNANTGAAAACGCGAGAAAACGGATGAGGCATGCGATAATCCAACTAGCAACTTTCTGCCATGTTTCGTTTTTTCGGATATATTTCCACATTAGTTGGAAGTCATTTCTTCAGCAGAAATTTTAGGGTTATTATCGTCTTTTGCTTCAGAAAACTGGATTTTATAGAGGTTTGCGTAGACGCCNTTACGTTTTAAAAGTTCCGCATGTTTTCCAAATTCAGCNACCTTGCCTTCATCGAGTACATAGATCATATCAGCGGATTGTATGGTTGAAAGACGATGTGCAATGACAATTGTTGTCCGGNTATGCATAAGTTTCTGCAGTGCAACCTGAATGGATTTTTCGGATTCAGAATCTAGTGCTGACGTTGCTTCATCCAATAACAGAATCGGTGCATCTTTTAACATCGCTCGGGCAATAACTATGCGTTGTCTTTGTCCNCCCGAAAGTTTTACACCGTTTTCCCCAACTTNGGTTTCATATCCATTTGGTAATTGAGTTATAAATTCATGTGCAGCTGCATTTTTGGCAGCTTCTACAATTTTCTCGTCAGAGGCTTCGGGGTTCCCGTAACAAATATTTGCTTTTATCGTTTCATTAAAGAGAGAAACATCTTGACTAACGATGGCGAAGTTTTGGCGTAGTGATGAGAGTGTTACTGTTTGAATGTCTGTATTATCNAGTAAAATGAGGCCGGATGCAGGGGCAAAAAACCTTGTTATTAAATTTAGAAGTGTNCTCTTTCCAGACCCGGAATGTCCGACCAGGGCAATCGTTTGTCCAGCTGGTATTTGCATCGATAAATTGCTTAAAATTGGGGGCGTGCCATCATAGGAAAAGTGAAGGTTTTCAATCAAAATCTCGCCAGTCACTTCTTTAAGTTGTATAGCATCGCTCCTGTCAACGATTTTAGGTTTGATNTCTAATACNCCAAAGATTCTCTCACTCGCNGCGAGCCCTTCCTGCAATTGAGCGTTTAGATTAACAAGTTTTTTTACTGGGTCGTATGCAAGCAAAAGAGCCGTTACAAATGAAAAAAATGTTCCGGTTGTTCTTTCTCCTTCTATAACTTGCCATCCGCCATAACAGATAACGATAACTATAGCGGTCCCTCCCAAAGTCTCCATTATTGGATAGGCGGCAGCCTTTGTGCGTGCAGCTTTAAAAACTAACTTGAATATTTTATCTATCAGAAGGTTAGTACGGGTTTGTTCATATTTCTCCATGCAATAGGATTTGACGTGCCGTATATCTCTAAAGACTTCGTTGAGAATAACAGTAAATTGCCCGATCTCTTCTTGTGTATTGGCGGAAACTTTTCGGATCTTCTTACCGATTTTTACAAGCGGTAAAATAGCGGTAGGAAAGGCAAAGAAGGATGCTAGAGTGAGAAGCCAATCTTGATAAAACATTACCCCGATTAAAAAAATTAATGTTAAACTATCTCGTCCAATTGCGGTAATGACGCCCGCGACTGTACCCCGCATTTTCTCTACATCATTAATGAAGTGCGCTATAAGCTCTCCACTGGAGCGGCTTTGGAAGAAAGATAAATCAGCATATGTAAGGTGGCTAAACATTCGCTTTTGGATATCAGCTAAAATACGTTGCCCAACCAAACTCATTATGACGGTTTGGCCATAGGTCGCTAAACCCTTTAGTAGAAATAGAGCCATAACCGTGGTTGCTGCAATGTAAAGGCTAGTTTTATCTCGCGCTGTGAAAACGTCATCTAAAATCGTTTCCATTAAAAACGCCAGNGATGCAGTTGTCGCCGCGACAACTACCATCAGAAGTAAGGCAGCAGCGAGCCAACCTAGCTGGTGTTTTACATAATCCTTAAAAAGTCGACTGACAAGAACGCGAGTATTGGCTCGTTTCGGCTCTTTATTCTGGGAATCCAAAGTGGCTATCTCCCAATTTGAACAGTGCGGCAGTAATCTTACGAACCTTATATCCTATCAGCAGAATTATGTGCGAATTTTATTAAAAAATTAGGATAAATTTCTATCAATTTCCAGGCCCAGCGACTGTCATGCCATCCACTCGAATAGTTGGCGCATCAGTCCCTCGTTTAAATTCAAGATCATTACCTGGTTCAAGATTTTTAAACATATCTTTTAAGTTGCCTGCAACGGTAACATCACTAACGGGATGAGTGCAAACTCCATTTTCAATCCAGAAACCACCAGCTCCCCTACTGTAGTCCCCAGTAACCATATTTACACTCATGCCCATTAACTCCGTCACGTATAAGCCCGTTTTGATATCACTCATTAACATGTCCGGTGTCATCGTCCCTGCTTCCATATACAGATTGCTTGGGGCTGGGCTGGGGTTACCGGCCGTGGACCGCGCCGCGTGGCCTGTTGAGGNCGCATCAAGCTGTCGAGCTGTAGCAAGGTCTAAAAACCAGGAGTTAATGCGGCCATCCTCCACAATCCATGTTTTACAAGTGTTTAAACCTTCTGCATCGAATGGTTTAGACCTCAGGCCTCTCGGTCGATGAGGGTCGTCGATAATTNTAATGCCGGGTGAGAAAATTTGCTGTTCCAACGAGTCTTTTAAAAAGCTAGTTCCACGTGCGATAGAGTTTCCGTTTAAAGCGTTGGCTAAGTGGCCTATTAAGCTGCTGCTAACTCTTGGGCTATAAATAACAGGAATATCTGCNCTAGCGGGTCTTTTGGGGTTAAGCTTCTTTACAGCTCTTTCTCCAGCAGTTTTTCCCACAACGCTGGGGTCTTCTANGTCTTCNGCAAAACAGCATGAAGAATAGTCATAGTCTCTTTCCATGTTCTGCCCTTCGCCNGCGAGTACAACTGCACTGACACTATGGCTACTTTTTTTGTAAGATCCAATAAACCCATTGCTNATTCCTAGTGCCACAGTCGTTTGAGACCATGATGCTTCAGCTCCCTCTGAGTTATTGATGCCATTNACAGCGAGCGCAGCCTCCTCTGCCAAGCCTGCGCGTTCCGTTAATTCTGAAGGCGAGGGTTCTGTGGGGTCAAACGTTTCTATATTTTGGAACTNTANTGCGATTAAATCGTTGGGTGCGATTCCAGCATATTTATCTTCAGGCGATTCTTTGGCCATTGATATTACCCGTTCAATAACCTGATCTAGTGTGCTAGCCTTTAAGGTCGGTTGTTGAAATGCTGGCGTTTCTTGCNCCAATAAAAACACGCAAACCTANGTCTTTTGCCTCNGAACGATCTATCGCTTCTGGTTTACCTAACCTTTGGGCAACTGATAAAGAGTTGTTCTGGAAGTAGACAACATCAGCTGCGTCTGCACCACATTTTAGAGCTTTCTCTATTACGTCTCCCACTAAAGTGATATTGTCGTCNTTGGCCATAAACAATTTCCTTAAAATAAAATCTTAGCTAGTATTCTTGGTCTAGCGGCTAGTTGAAANCACATTGAAANNGGAAAGATCATCGACGCTAGATTTTAAGATGATTTTAATTCCGCATACTACCTGTATTTAGTAGGTTTTAGAAAAAATAAAATAGTAACTTTTAATAAATCTATTTTTTCTTTTAGCTAAGCCTCTTCAAGCCCAGCTTTGGTAAAGCTAGCAACTAGATGCAAAGCTTACTTCTTTAAGNGCGTGNTTAAATTTTTCAGCCTTTTCATGAACCTCTTTGNCTGATGAACCCGGCTTGTACAACGCAGACCCTAGGCCAAATCCAGACGCTCCCGCTTGTATATATGGTCCAATCTTTTCGGGTGTTATACCACCTACAGGAAGCACGGGAAAAGGTTTGGGTAGAACAGCTTTAAAGGCTTTTAAAACTTCAGGAGGTGCACTTTCAGCTGGAAAAAGTTTGAGTGCATCTGCGCCTAGACCTATCGCAGTGAAAGCTTCTGTTGGAGTAGCAATACCNGGTATCGTAATTAATCCTCCATCCTTTGCAGCTGTGATTACCTCTGGGTTTGCATTCGGTGCCACTGCTAATTTGGCGCCAGCGTTTTTTATGTCTAGAACATCATTTTTTTGCANAACTGTTCCTGCTCCAATCAATATTTTTTCGCCAAATTCATTGGATAAGTTTGTAATGCTAGCNAGCGGATCAGGGGAATTTAACGGAACTTCAATTATACTAAAGCCACTGTCAANAAGAACTCTTGCTATACTTANTATTTCATTGGATTGGACGCCGCGCAGGATCGCCACAANTGGCTTTTTTTGTAAGTATGAAATAAGGCTCTGTGTCATTCAACATGCTCTGCTATTTGTTTTAATAATGCGTAGTAACCAGCGGTAACTATATCTGTGTCTACTTGTATTACTGTTCTACCAAATTCACTGATAGCATCACCATAGATTTTAGTTAGAGCCATATCACCGATAAGATGAATTTCGAGACCATGAGAGTTTTGCAGTGCTGATTTTAATTCATGTCCGATTAAAAGGCCGGAGATGAACGAAGTTGATTCGTCAGTAGATAATTCATGGAAGAGTATCTGAGTNCGCACGTGAAAAAGTTGAGAAAGGATGTTTTTATTTCTCTTAGAATATTGAACGCCGCTCATAAAAGCTTCTTCGCTCCAAGCGTCTGGCTCTAAGGTTTTACTGAGAATAGTATTTTTGCGCACTGCNTCATACGTTTCACCCGTCATATAAGTGGAAAATGCTATTACATTACCGCAAGAAACCCTGACCCACTTGCTATGACTTCCAGGTAGACAAATAAGTTGCTCTTTTTGATCGNCAGTGGAGGATGAACCTAATATTTGGATTTCTTCTCCTCGCATCACGTCAGGAATACCTTCTTCATCTTTAAAGGTGAGTCCTGGAACTAGAAAAACTTTTCTTTTCCTNATCAAATTGATANCCGTAAGTTTTTTTGCAAGCTGATTAAGCTGCGCAGGGCATTCTATATACGGAGCCTCTAACCAACCCTGGCGACTTCCTATCATTCCAGATAAGACAATTGGACAGGTTGGATATAAATCCATCCATGTTCCAACAATTTCCTCAAATACTTTTTCAAAATCACCGTCTTTAACCGACATGATTCCTTTTTGAGCCTCAATCTTCTCAANTATCTGAGCATCTCTGCCNAGTAAATATGCTCTAAGACTTGTCGTGCCCCAGTCGCAACCAATGCCAATTNCTTCATCAATCAAGACATCTACCCCTTAAAAAAAGATTTAGAGTAAGTTTTAAATTTGAATCGTTTATTTGAATTATTCTTTTAAACCTTTCTTGACACTAAGAGCCGAGCTAGTGAGACTGTAACAAACGAGTAATCATCGTTATACAGGGTTTTGGGTTAGATAAATAGGAGTGACAATTTATGAAGTTACTACGCTTTGGTGAGTTAGGTTCTGAAAAACCTGGGATACTTGATTCCGAGGGTCAGATAAGGGATTTATCTTCTATAATTCAGGATATAAATCCAAGTACGATAAACGATCGCACTTTTAACATGCTCGAGAACCAGGATTTGTCGGCGTTACCAGTCGTATCCGCGAATACTCGTTTAGGAGCNTGTGTNGGTAATGTCGGCAAAATGATTTGTATTGGCCTTAACTATTCGGACCATGCTGCAGAAACAGGAGCCACACCGCCGCCAGAACCTATAATNTTTATGAAAGTAAACTCTGCAATATGNGGGCCTAATGACGATGTACGNATACCAAAAACTTCCGAGAAGACCGACTGGGAGGTTGAACTAGGATTCGTAATAGGAAAAACAGCCAAATACGTAACTGAAGATAATGCTATGGAGCATGTAGCTGGATATTGTATTGTTAATGACGTCTCAGAAAGAGCTTTTCAAGCTGAGAGATCGGGTCAATGGACAAAGGGGAAAAGCTGCGACACTTTTGGGCCTACCGGACCGTGGCTTGTAACTAAAGATGAAATACCAGATCCCCAAAATCTTAAAATGACCACAGTTGTTAACGGGACGACGTATCAGAATGGCAGCACGAGTACAATGATATTTGGGGTTAAATTTCTGGTTCANTATTTATCCCAATTCTTCACATTGTATCCTGGCGATATTGTATCAACGGGGACCCCTCCGGGAGTTGGCTTAGGAGTAAAACCTGACCCAGTTTTCCTCAAAGCTGGAGATGAAATGCGGCTTGAGATAGAGGGCCTTGGTGAACAGCATCAAAAGTGTATTCCAGATTAGTATATACGCGTACCTTCTACTTTAGCCTCTATTTAATCTTAAGGAGTAGTTATCGCTTTGAAGTTAAGACCCGAAGATTGTCTGCCAGAAGATGCAGAGAGAGCCATNCTTNTTGGAAGAGCCTGGGTGCCGGGTGATCACCCTGGTCCGTCGCCAGTGATAATTCGCGGCGCTGACGTTGTAGATATTTCAGATACTTTTCCTACAATGTCAGAACTATTNAATACCGAAAGCATTGAAAGTAAAATGGANGATCTTAACGGAACCAAAATTGGCGTTATAGATTCCCTATTAGAAAATTCGGTTTGGCATTCGCAAGATAAGAAACACCCTTATTTATTAGCTCCGGTTGATTTACAAGCAGTTAAAGCATGCGGTGTTACATTTGCACAAAGTATGNTGGAAAGGGTTATAGAAGAGAGGGCAAAGGGCGACCCATCTGCCGCGCAGGGAATTCGCAATGACATCCAAAAAGTTATAGGTCTAGATCTAGAAAGTATAATTCCCGGTTCATCTGAAGCTGAGCAACTCAAAGAAGTTTTAATTAAAAAAGACATGTGGTCACAGTACCTAGAAGTAGGAATAGGACCTGATGCAGAAGTTTTTACGAAAGCGCAGCCTATGTCAGTTATGGGTATAGGAGCTCAAATTGGTATTCTCGAAAAATCAGAATGGAATAATCCCGAACCCGAAATCACACTGGCCGTGAATGCTAGAGGAAAAATACTGGGTGCGACACTAGGTAATGACGTCAATTTGCGAGATATTGAAGGCCGGAGTGCCCTACTATTAGGTAAAGCGAAAGATAATAATGCGTCAGCAGCCATTGGGCCGTTTATCAGACTTTTTGATGAGAATTTTTCACTCGATGATGTAAGAATGGCGGAGCTTTCATTGACGGTGAGAGGGTTGGACCAATTTACGCTACATGGNCGAAGTTCAATGTCAAAAATAAGCAGAGACGTCGCAGACCTTGTTGATGAAACAATAGGTAGACATCATCAATATCCTGACGGATTTTGCCTGATGACAGGAACATTATTTGCGCCTAGTGAAGACCGTGATAAAATTGGTGGTGGTTTCACTCATAAGGTCGGAGATACTGTTCAGATTTCAACACCAACTTTAGGTGCATTAGTCAATGAGGTGGAGCTGAGTGAAAATATCGAGCCGTGGGAATTTGGTGCCGGTGCTCTGATGAAAAACTTAGCCGCACGAGGGTTGCTGTAAGTTCTTGTATGCGTCTACAGATTTTCAGCTCTTNCCCTGAGTAAAAATTTTTGTATTTTTCCGGTGGACGTCTTAGGTAATTCGCCAAATACCACGCTGGTCGGTGCTTTAAAATGTGCTAAATTATCGCGGCAAAACGATATCAAGTCAGCTTCGGATGTTTTCGCGCCTGTGTGCAGTGTCACAAATGCGCAGGGTGTTTCCCCCCANTTTTCGCTTGATTTTGCAACCACTGCAGCTTCTAGAACATCGGGGTGCCTAAAAAGAACAGATTCTACTTCAATAGTNCTTATATTTTCGCCTCCTGAGATGATGATATCTTTTGAACGATCTTTAAGTTCAATATAACCAGTAGGATGGACAACTCCCAGGTCACCGGTGGCAAACCATCCCCCGCGAAATGCTGCTTTTGTAGCTTCTTCATCTTTGAGGTAGCCCTTCATAACAACATTGCCACGCATGAATACTTCACCCATTGAACTCCCATCTGAGGGAACTTTTTCCATCGTTTCAGGATTTGCAACCATTAGGCCTTCCAGTACGGGATAGCGGACACCTTGCTGTGCCTTTAAGTTGGCNTGGTCAGTCGCGGGTAAAGTGNCCCATTCCTCTTGCCATTCGCAAATTGTCACCGGCCCATATACTTCGGTAAGCCCATAGACATGGGTAACATCAATGCCTAATGCTTCCATTTTTTCTATTACAGCAGCTGGCGGCGCCGCNCCAGCAGTCATCATGGATAGCTTATGATCCCAGGATGGGCGGGAATTAGTATCTGAATTTACCAACATGTTCATTACGACNGGTGCCCCGCACATATGTGTAACTCTTTGCTCATTTATAGACTGAAAAATTGCTTCGGGTTCTACCCGACGTAAACAAACGTGTGTGCCACCAAGCATGGTTATTGTCCAAGGGAAACACCATCCGTTGCAATGAAACATAGGTAGTGTCCATAGGTATATAGGATGTTTTTTCATGCCCCATACACAGCTATTTGCAATAGCATTTAAATATGCACCTCTGTGGTGGTAGACGACCCCTTTTGGGTTTCCTGTTGTTCCCGAAGTGTAGTTAAGGCTTATTGCATCCCACTCGCTATCAGGCGGCAATAGAGAGAAAACTGCTTCACCTTCGTTTAGAAACTCTTCGTATTCTATGGATCCTATTNCCTNGCCNTCGCNAGTCTCAGGATCTTGATAGTCTATCACTAAAATATCGTGNTCAACTTGCTTCAAAGCTTCTTTGATGATGGGTGCATACTCAGTATCACTAATAAGGACTTTTGTCTCAGCGTGTTCTAGGATAAATGATATGGATTGNGAATCGAGACGTGTATTTAAAGCATTCAGTACCGCTCCTGTCATGGGGACGCCAAATGTAACCTCAAAAGCAGGNGGCACGTTCGGAGCCAAGATAGAAACTGTATCNCCCTTTTTTATCCCCCTCTTTTTAAGCGCTGAAGCTAAGCGGAAGCATCTTTTCTGTGTCTCGCGCCATGTAAATTTTTGATTGCCGTATATTAGGGAGGTTCTATTGGGGAAAGCTGAAGCTGATCTCTTCAAAAAAGAAAGCGGTGATAGAGGAACGTAATTCGCATCATTTTTATCCAGATCTGTATTAAATGGATGGCCGCTCATAGCTATTCCTCATATTAATCTATCTCATTCAAAAGAACAGTAAACTAGGTTTATTGTTAAGTGCAATAAACGTTTAAATAAGAACTAGTTCTTAGGATGGAAAACACCGCCGGTTTGAGGCTTGCTCACACCTGTTGTGCCGGGAAAGCTGATGGGTAGATTCAGTCGAGATCTAACCGCCAGAAAAGCAAATGCTTGTGCTTCAATCGCGTCACCTGACCAGCCTATATCATTTGACGAAATTAATTGATCTGGGAAACTTTCTTTCAAGCCCGACATAAGGGACGCATTATGACGACCGCCGCCAGCCACAATGCATTTTTTAAAGGGTTTTGACAGTTTATTAATAGCATTTGTTATAGATTTAATAGTAAATGCAGAAAGCGTAGCGGCNCCATCNTCAACNGATAAGTTAGCAATTGCCGTTTCCGTNAAATTTTTNAAAAAATTTCTGTCTAGTGATTTAGGGNTTGNGGNGGAAAAGTATGGATGTGCNAATAANTCAGTTAAGATGCNTTCGTGNACCTGTCCCTGTGACGCTANAAAGCCATTATCGTCATAATGACGGCCCGTTTTTTTCTTAATCCANTCGTCGATTAGCGCATTACCTGGACCCGTGTCAAANCCAATAAGATTTTTATCTAGAGTATCAACCCAGGTGATGTTGGCNACACCACCTATATTAAGAATGATCGCGGGTAGATCTTGAGATTTCATTAAGGCCTTATGATAGATTGGTGCTAAGGGNGCTCCCTGACCCCCGGCCTTTACATCAGATGATCTAAGGTCATTNACAACATCAACCCCAGTGGCGGCAGCCAACAGTCTTCCGTTTCCAATTTGTAACGTATGCTGTTCGTCAGGATTATGNGAGATGGTATGTCCATGAAAACCTATCAAATCAACGTCTGAAATCGCGACATTAAAATTCTCAATTAGTGCAGAAACAGCTTTTGCATGTTCCAGTGTGAGCTGATCTTCCACTTTATTTAAATCGCCTTTTCCTGCGATCAAATTTTCCAAAAGTTTTTTGAAAGCCGTTTTGTAAGGCAACGTGAGAAAAGGTCCTTCTTCAAGTACCTGATACCCGTCTGTTTTTATTAAGGCCGCATCTATGCCGTCCATAGAAGTGCCACTCATTAACCCGATAGAATTCCATATTTTTCTGCTCATATTTTTTGGTAATCATTAAAAACATATACGTCAATGATCCTACCAGTCTTTATATGATAGTGATGTTGAGTGAAGTTAAACCTTATGCTACATCCGTTNGTAAAAAGTTAATCNAATNTTAAGGCATTTTGAACATGTCCGAGTACACGTCTTCCTTTTTGAGGGTCATGAGTGAGAGGAACTTCATCCATCAGATAACTGATTGGACAAGTCTAGACACGCTTTTGTCTGAGAAAAATATGGTCGCGTATATAGGATTCGATTGTACAGCGGACAGTCTGCATGTGGGCAGTTTAGTTCAAATAATGATGCTCAGATATTTTCAAAAATGNGGCCATCGTCCTATTGTTTTGATGGGAGGTGGGACGACAAAAGTAGGAGACCCATCGGGAAAAGACGATGCGCGCCAGTTATTAANTGACAATGAGATCGAAAAGAACAAACAAGGCATTAAAGCTGTTTTTGAAAAATACCTAAACTTTGGAGACGGGCCNTCTGATGCAATTATGTGCGATAACGATGAGTGGTTATCCGGGTTGGAGTATGTACAATTTCTGAGGGATTACGGCAGGCACTTTTCGGTAAATCGTATGCTTTCCTTTGATAGCGTTAAACTTCGCTTAGATAGAGAGCAGCCTTTATCATTTTTAGAGTTCAATTACATGATCCTTCAAGCATACGATTTCCTCGAGTTGAGTCGCCGATTTGATTGCTCCTTACAAATGGGTGGATCAGATCAATGGGGCAATATTGTAAACGGCGTGGAGTTAGCTCGGAGAATAGATCAAAAATCTGTTTTTGGACTCACAACACCCTTAGTAACAACTGCTTCCGGTGCAAAAATGGGAAAATCAGCGCAAGGTGCTATATGGTTAAATTCCGACAGACTAAGCCCCTATGACTTTTGGCAGTATTGGCGGAATACCGAAGATGAAGATGTGGATCGGTTTTTGAAGCTCTTCACAGAACTTCCTTTGGATGAAATTGCTAGGTTAAGCGCATTAAAAGGTAATGAACTGAATGAGGCTAAGAAAATACTAGCGNATGAAGTTACTCAACTTTGCCATGGTAGAGATGCAGCAAATTCGGTTGCTGAGTCAGCGCGAAAGACCTTTGAAGAGGGCTCTATAGGACAAGATCTGCCATTTATCATTATCAATAAAAATGATCTAGAAGATGGTGTCTGGGTGATTGAAGCAATGCGAAAATTGGCGCTGATCCAATCTAATGGTGAAGGCCGACGCTTGATCGCAAACGGGGGAGTTAGAGTAAATGATACCGTTATCAGCGATCCTGAAAAACAGCTAAATGTTTCGGATATTACTATTAGCGGAACGATAAAATTATCTGCAGGGAAAAAACGCCATGCATTAGTAAAGCTGCAGTAGTTAGTCGGTTGCTTTTTTATTCAAGTGGTTTGCGTGTTGCCTTAACGAAAGCTCTCAAAAAACCAGGCGTGAAAGCCGTCAGTGGGTTAACGGATACTTCCGGCTCATCTCTCGTGCCACTGATTAAATACTCTGCGGCTAACAGCCCTTCTTTCTTACCACCGGTTAATATTCGCCCGACAACAGGAATTTGATCTATAATACGGTTTAATATGTATGCTGGAACGATCATTCCTTTAATACTGATTTGATCAGAATTTCTGTCAATAGCTCCTTCTGTTGAAACGCCTAGCGAAGTACCAGATGCAAAGGANTCCTTAATTTCAATTTTATTTGGGGTAAAGTCCACATCTGCCCGCAAAGTCTGGAAACGTATACCTTTTCCTCTAAGAGTATTAACTAGTCCAACAAGTCGANGTTGCATTTAATATTTGTGTGAAGAGAGGTGCATCTTTGACACCAAAATTTTCAATTAAAATGTTAGTCTTGGTGACTTCTTTAAGACCAGTACCCGTAATTTTGCCATCAATTTTTAAAAGCCCATCAGATATAGAGTTGGTTATCTCAAAGCCTTTAAGTACTTGTCCCGCATCTCGTGCAGANAGTCTAAATTCGCGAACCTCATCCTTGAGCCATGAAGTAATATTTAAGGGCTTATTANCGANATTACCGATTAACTTCATATTGGATTTATATTGGCCAAAGTTTTTAATAGTAAGCGCAGTCTCTTTAATGGGGGGTAAATCCCATAGGAAAACATCATCAAAATTTGCCTCTATAAAATATGGCTCTTGTAATTCGTTGGAATGCAATGTATCCGACATAATCTGATTTATATTGAGATGTGGCCCAAAAAACTTGGCATGGTAAATTCCGTTTTCTCCAAGCTTGACTGAACCGTGCATTTTATTCAGCCCAATTTGGAAGTTATGTATCGTTGCACNCGATATTTTGTTTTTTCCGGGTAAAAAGGACATGTCNATATCTAGGCTTAAATCTGCAGATACGAGATTAAAATTAGTAAGGTTTTTNAAAACATTATTCTCTAGTANAGCATTAAACTTGATTCGACCTGCGGCCCCCGAGGGTTTTGTCCAGTTAAGCCTTGGTATTGACAGCTTTGCGTNTTGCAGGTTCAAAATGCCAGAGACTTTGGAAACTCCCTGAGAAGATTTGATTGTTTTGAGTTCTAAAGGGATAGGCCCAGTCGCATTGAACGGCACGGAACTATGGAGCGTTGACAGTTTTTTCCCTGAACTAATAAGAGATAGTCGCTGCTTATAAGTCAAAGACGGGTTTGCGGATAGCGGCTTTATCTGGGAGAANGAAACAGGCGCTCCATTATACATACCAATTCCGCTTATTTCTGTTTTTTCGGGAGCGATACTCAACGTTATTTTACCGTCAGATAAATCTTCCTTGAGTAAAAAATTTGAGATTATTACATCCGTTAGCTCAACTTTCGCGGAATAGGTGTAACCAGCTGCNTCCCTCTGTTGCNGTAATTGAGGTTNNAGGTTTACTTCAAAATTTGCATTACCAGAAGTATTTTCAGGAATGGAACTAATGTTTTTTTCCAANCCCAACGGCTCTTCACGCATGAATGTTATGATCGATTCTAAATCTCCATAACCAGTTAACTTGAATGTTGGTTTGCTGTTATTTAAATCGACTTTGATACTTGAATTGGTTAGCGAAAGATTCTGATATCTCCCATCATACGCGTTTATTAGAATTTGCTCGTTTCCAATTGAAATTTCGCCGAAAAGCCCCGACAGGAGGTGCCTTAAATACTGGGTTTTATATTTTACATTTTTAAATTTTGCTTTGCCATTTACCGCTTCGAAATTTGTAATACGAGAATCATCTAAATCTGATGTCGAAGTGATTTCCATGCTAATGTCGTTTAAAATTCCACTTTGAATGTCGGAGAAAAATTCAAGATTGCTTCCACTGAGCTTGGTAAATGAAAGATACTGTTTAAGCTTTTTAACCTCTATTTCTTCTGAATAGATATCCCAACTAAAACGTTGCTGCCGTTTTTCCTTATCGAACAGAAAAATGGATGAAACAGTAAAATCATCGCTTTCGATACTTAATGTTCCTGAGGTTGGTATAGAAAAAAAATCATCTATTTTTGCACTTGCATAGATCCGTCTAAATGGGATTGGATTGTAGGAAAATTCTCGAAGTGACAATTTCCCCTTGGTGGCTTCGATTTCACCATTAACCGTTTTGACTTTCGTGACTAAGTTTATCTTTATGTTGTATTTTAGATCCAAAGGTGCACCTAGTGATGCGTCCTCAGGGAAGGAAGGTATATGACGAGAGACCATTTTAATTGGAATGTCGTGCAGACGTGCTACGGCCTTAAGGTCTAATGTTTTTGTATCAAGCTCTGCCTTGATGACAAAAATACTATTACCAATATCTGGTGGAGCAATCCCTTCAACTGTTGCTATCCAGCCCTCTTTTTTAGTAAAGGTACCATTNAAACCCTTTACCATAATCGGAGCTGTAGTTTCTCTTTTAATAATTGTTAAAGTTGAGTTTTCTAAATTGATTTTACTCAGATTTGAGAGGATTAATGCTGTCATTGATTGAATTAAATTTTCGGGTGCGGGCGTCGTCCTTGATAAGGAAGAGAAAATTTTATCCANGAGATCATTGTTTTNAAGATNNTTTACNNGGATGTTGGCTGATCCTAAATTAAGCNCAGCNGTAGTTATATCCCCTTCAAGTAAACCGCTTAGAGATAACCCTATTCTTCCCGAAGGAGCCTTTAAAACGATATTTTCGTCGTTGGTTGAAAAGAGTAAATCCTCAAAGGTAATCGAAAGTGATCGATTTCGACCATCCCATTTTAACGCTGGCTCGTCTAAGTNGATTTGAAANTGTTGGTGTTTTGTTTGGTAATAATTGGCAAATATATTTTCAGCGAAGCTCAATGATATAGGGCCTTCAGACAAGCGCCAAGCAAGTACGAGCATCAGAACGATTAGGCCAAGAACAATAGCCCCAAAAGTCTCAAGTAGGATTTTTCCTATCTTGGTCATGTAAAATTAACCCCAACTGAATACTAGAAGTGATTTACCACATAGTGAATTTTTTGACGCAGAATAGTTTTTATTCTCTACCATTAAAGTGGGGGATGTTAAAGCTTAGGGCNTCAATCACTGCTAATGATGGAGGTACTTATTGATGGCACTATCGATTGGAGATGTGGCACCTAGCTTTGAAGTAAATATAGACGGAAGTGGGAAGTTTTCNCTTAGTGAAGCTAAAGGGTCACTAGTAGTACTCTATTTTTATCCAAAGGATGATACGCCAGGATGCACCAAGGAGGCTTGCGGGTTTCGGGATGCCTTTCCAGATTTCTCAGCATTGAATGCCACAATTGTAGGCGTTTCAAAGGATACAGTAACAAAACATGATAAGTTTAAAGCTAAATACGAACTGCCTTTCCATTTAGCTTCGGATGAAGATGGGTCTTTATGTGAGGCTTACGGCACATGGGTTGAGAAATCGATGTATGGTAAAAAATATATGGGTATAGAGCGTGCAACGTTCCTTATAGACTCATCTGGTGTCATTCAGGGTATTTGGCGCAAGGTAAAGGTGAATGGTCACGTAGAAGAAGTGTTNGAAGCAAGCCGCACTTTAAAGTAAGGCCTCTGGCATTGGAAAAAAGTGAGCTGAAGGGGCCCGTAGTAGTTCGTTATTTATCCTTTGCGCCATAGACTAAGCTAGGATCATACTTTTTGTTGCCTTCATTTTTGACCAACCGTATTTTTCTCATATCTAGTGATGCACCAAGTTCCAGGGATCTATGGAAGCAGGAATAATAGCCAACNTGACAAGCTGCGCCTTTCTGCTCAACAATCAAACAGATCGCGTCTTGATCACAATCAACCCGGATATCGACAACTTTTTGGATGTGTCCGCTAGATTCGCCTTTCTTCCAAAGTTCGGATCTACTTCTACTCCAGTAGTGTGCTTCGCGGGTTTGGATCGTTTTGGTTAATGCCTCAGAGTTCATATATGCGAACATGAGAATAACCCCGGTTTCGACGTCGGTGGTAATACACGGAATAAGGCCGTCTTCACCGAACTTGGGCATTAGCATTGAACCTTCTTCGACCTCTTTAACGGTTCCTCGTTGCATAAAGTTGTTTTGAAATGTCTGCGAAGCCATCTTATTAACTGTCCTCTAAATAATATATTTAGGCCAAAACCTCACTCGATAACTGCTATCATATATTTTGAGCGATGAGTTCAGCAAAAATAACGTCAATGCTTGTTTGTTCAAAATTCTTTTTGACGGAAGGTGTTTTTATTTTACTGGCTGGTTAATTTCAATGAAGTTCATGGAAGGATCGAAAGTATATACTTGGTGCATGCCCGCCATTGCATAGGTTCCAGCATCGGAATAAAGATGGTTTACATTATCCATTCGTCGCATCACAGATTTCACATCAGGTACCGTAAGAGCGACGTGTCCACCAAAAGTTGGGTTATGCATTAAATTATTATCAGTATGGAATGTTGGCATCCCGCGCACGAGGTGGATCCCGCGGTTTTCAGGTCCAAATACCACAAGGGAATCTTGTGACCTATCAAAATCACCCACTGTTTCCTCATCGGGAACATGAAACACATCACGTTTCATGCCTATTAAGTCTTCATAGAATGCAGCCGTTGCGGGCATATCATGCACTTGCCGATTAACATGGTGAATATACCAATTACCCGGTTCTATACGAATAGGATGATCCTGCTCGATATCTACATGTTTATTGTCTACTCTTTGGTTTATTTCAACCACGTTCATCGATGGATCGTAACAGTAAATTTGATGAATATCTTTCATTGCATATACGCCAGCATCTGAGACGATCACNCCNGCGTNCTCCAAGCGGCTTTTTCACAATTTGAATGTCTGGGACACACACCGCAAAGTGCCCACCGATAGTGGGATTATGTACAAAATTATTGTCATGAGCAAAACTCGTTATAGCTTTAACAATATTCTGATTTTCAAAAACTTTTT
>FUFK010037505.1_pt1 | contig 18560 bp, 24 predicted proteins | sample 1021851 | NCBI WGS metagenome assembly FUFK01 (sample SAMEA51879418, study PRJEB19060) | metagenome
AATGATGGATTTTAAAAAAGGTGATTGGTGCAACATAATGGATGGGTTGTATTGGAGATTTATTGATAGAAATAGAAAATTTTTTTTGAAAAATCCAAGGTTATCCATGATGGTTAGAATTTTCGACAAAATGAAAAGTGATAGAAAAAAATTAATTCTTCCTGCTGCAGAAAAATTTATTAAACAAAACACACTTTAGTGAAAAAAGAAAATCTTCCATCTAAAATCTGTATTGTTTGTAAGAGACCTTTCAATTGGCGAAGAAAATGGAAGCTAAATTGGGAAAGAGTTAAGTATTGCTCAAAAAGATGTTCTAGCAAAAAAATATGAACTTAGAAAAATACAAATGGAAAAGTAGAATTTTACTTGTTTCTGCAGCAAGTTATAAGGATAGAATTTATCTAGAGGCAAAAAAAATATATCAAGATAAAATAAAAGATTTTCATAAAAGATTTGTAAAATTAATTTGTAAAATTAATAAGCANGAAAAATCATCAATTGATTTAATTGGNTTTGATGGCAAATCTAAAAANAAGATGAATAACCTTAATCNTAAAACAATNTTTAAAATTATAGACANAATGCCATTAAGTAAAANATCTAAACCTATAAATTTATCGCTGTATTCAGATTATAATCCTAAAACNACTACTCATGGGNTAGGNTTCAAAAACAANGAAAAAGCTCTTTACACAATTAGAACTATTAAAAATCGTNCAATTAAGTATCAGGTAAATGTTATTGCAACCATGCTGGGTAGAGCAAAGAACCATCCTAACAAAACTAGGGATATGAAGGATGCTATAAAAATATTTGGTGATTGGATGAAAAAGTATAAAAGTAAAAAAAATGAAAATTAGAATAATTAATTATTTNAAGAAATTNGTAGTTTTGTTTTTTCTATTAATCCCAAACAATCTGAATGCTGATTTTTTTGAGGATATAACAAGCCAAATTGTTGAAAATCCTAAAAGACTTAGTTATGGAGTTTCCGTCACCGATGTAAATCAAGATGGAAAATTTGATTTTATAGTTACTGGATTTGGTTATCTGAATTTAGCTTTATCATACGAGAATGGAAAACTGATTAATATTGTAAATCAAAAAAAATTTTCGGATGAATTTAGAAGAACAATTGGTGTCGCTGCATGTGATATGGATAAAGATGGATATGAGGAAATATATTTTCTCAACACTGATACGTATAGTGGAACAAAAAAATATTCAGATAGANTNATAGANTTAGAGAAGGGTAATTTTATTGATTTATTTGAAATTGAGAAAAATCAAAAAGATCTCAATTTAACTGCTGGGAGGTCAGTTGTTTGTGTTGATAGAAAAGGAGATGGCAATTATGGTGTATATGTTGCTAACTACGGAGGACCCACAAGATACTACGAATATAATGATGACATAATAGTTGATAAATCTGTTCAATTNAATCTGGCGAAAGTTACAGGNGGACGTGCTGTCGTNGCTGGACACATCATTTCTGATAAAATTGATNTATTTGCAGCCAATGAGAGAGGAGCAAATTTTTTATACAAAAATGANGAGGGTAAATTTTTAGATGTCGCATACGAATATAGAGTTCAAGACGTCCTTCAAAATGGGAGAGGTACAGCTTTGTCAGATATTTATTACCGAGGAAGACTTGATATTTTAAATGGAAATTGGGGAGGATTTCACAGAGCATATGTACTTAAAAATGATATTTTTGAGGATATAGCAAAGCCACCTTTTGATGAGCCGTCAAGAATAAGAACTGTTATTTCAGCTGATTTAGATAATGATGGTTACGACGAAATATTCTTGAATAATATTGGTGAACCNAACAAACTTTTTAGAATTTTAGAGAATGGTNTGATAAAACAAATACCCCTCAGATATTGGTTTAGAACCAGATGGATATGGAACTGGAGCAGCAGTTGCTGACATAGATAACGACGGCATATTAGAATTATTAGTTTCCCACGGAGAAAGCAGAGATCAGCCATTGTCTTTGTATAAAGCAAAGGTGAATCCTCAACACAAATATTTAAGGATTAAACCGCTAAATAAATATGGGGCACCCGCAAGAGGAGCAACAGTAACATTGATTTCAAATTTAAGAAAACATTCAAAAACAATTGANTCTGGTTCAGGGTATCTATGNCAAATGGAACCAGTAGCTCATTATGGTATTAGAAAAAATGAAAAGAATATAAAAATAGAGGTTAGATGGACAAATGGAAAAACTAAAATGATCTCGGTAAAAAATCTAAACCAAACAATTACTTTAAAACAAAAATAACTAGTTTAAGGGCTGAAGAACTCTATTTATAAAATGGATTATACCATTAGAAGTTTCAACATCAGCAGTTACAACTTCAGCTTCATTTATATAAACTATACCATTAACTTTTTTTATAGTTATTTCCTCACCATTAATTGCTTTGAGTTTAATTTCACCTGCAACTTCTGAAGAAGGAATTTTTTTTGAAAAAACGTGTCGTCCTAAAATATTTACAAGTTTATCTTTGTTTTCCTCTCTCAACAGACCATAATATGTTTGTGCACTAATTGCTGCAAATGCGTCATCTAAAGGTGCAAAAACAGTAAATGGTCCTTCACCTTTTAAATTCTCACTTAATCCTGATTTCATTAAGGTTTCGTTTAATTTTGTAAATTTACCGGTTTCCTTTAATTTATCAATTACATTTCCAAATGTTATCGATGGGATAATCATCATGGCAAGTGTTAAAAATATTATGTGAAATTTTTTCATTGGACTTTAATAACTTTAAATTTATAATTTGAAAGTAAATTAAGTGCGACAAATAATAAAAATTTTTTAAATTAATTAAATCAATGAATTTTTCAAAAACTATTTTTAGATTTGTAATTATTTTTATCCTTACTTTATCTTTTTCCAATATTTCAAATTCAGTGGAAAAAAATTATTATAAAGATTTAATAACAGATTGGTCTAGAATATTTCCTGACAGCAACAGAAATGCTGCTGGTCCAAAATTCTTCAAATATATAATTGATAAAGACATAAATTATGAAGACTTCATTGAATACAACAAACTTTATTGTGCTGTTTCTGGTTCATTGATTGATCCCAATAGTGACCCTGATTTTTTATTTATCAGTGAGAGAGGAACTAAAAATAAAATTTGTGGTAATTACTATAAATGTTGTATTCCGTGTTCTTGTGATATTATGAAATATTCTGAAGTCGAAAGGATGAAATATAAATTTAAAGACGGCATCAAGGAGTTTTTTGTTTTTACAATTAAAAATCCCTGCAACAAAGAAGATTTTCCAAATAGGGTTAATAAAGATTATTTTTGTGTTGGAGAGAAAATAAATAACAAACAGGTTTATGATTTAAATGGCCGAATAGTAATTGGTTTATTGCATAACGGTAAAAGCTGCAGAAAAGATGAGATAGATTTTGTAAAAAGTCATCAGATAACTGGTAGATTTTGTGAATTTAGAAATAATACACCCATAGAGAATTTAGAGGCAGGCATGGGTGATATTTTTATTAAACTTGCGAGATAAAAATTATGGATAATAAGATTTTTGAATGGGCAGGAGTTATAACAGCAATATTATATTCATTATTCGTAGCTATGAATATTGGTATTGAATTTTTTGGTTTTTGCTTATTACTTTTNTCTGCAATTTTAATTGGAATTTGGGCGTATAGAGGTGGTCATAGAGGAATATTATTTTTACAATTTTTTTACGCAACGGCAGGAATTATCGGAATGTTTAGGTGGTTTTAATTGAAAGTTGAAATTATTTTTGGAATATAATTTTTAAAATTAAAAAAACCTTTGTTGCAATATTGCCAAGAATACTGATCAAGTTTTCTATATAAAAAAGTTATTTTTGAGTTATTTAAATTTAAATAATCTAAGTTTTCACCAACCGAGGGATATAAACCATAACAGTTTTGAATATCTTTTATTTCACTTATACTGATCATCTCATAATCAATAGACTTAGCTTTTAACCTTTGTTTTTGGTCTTCAATTAAAAGAGATTTAAATTTTACAACTTTTTCACCCAGCTTAATAGATCTATTATCATTTTCATTTGAAATTAAATAAATTTTTTTAAATTTATAATTTTGAAAATCAGTAATTTCAAAAGNAAGATTNTTATCAAAAATTAATAGACTTTTATCTTCAATATTTTGAGGATTACTAAAATCTTGTTTTATTATTGAGTAAGTTTTTTCAGATACTTTTGGAGGAGCATTTTCATTTAACTTAATATTATTGAATCTGTTAGCAGTGAATTTTTTAATGTTCCATTCGCTCGCCAAATAATGTTTTCCTTGTGTTTGAACTCCAGCAACCCATCTCCATCCAAGAGTATTGGANGCAGCATCGCCGTCATATAGATGTTGCATAAAAAATTCTGCACCTAATTGCCAAGGTAATTCTAGAGTAAAAATCCAAATACTGGCGAACCACATCCTTGTATGATTGTGTAAATAATTATTTTCTTTTAGTTCGATTACCCATTGATTAAAGCAATCTATCTTTGTTTTTCCTTCAATTGCATTTTTATAATTTTGATTATTTTTTAAATTTTCCTTAATTTTAATTAATTCTGTTAAATAATCTGACCAAACATTTGGTCTTAATTCTAGCCAGCCCTTCCAATATGTGCGCCATAATACTTCTTGTATAAATTTTTCATTTTTTGAAAAAGAAAATTTACCTAGAGATTTTTTAATGATCTCTTGTTCATTAACAATTCCATGAGTAATATATGGTGACAAACAAGAAACATTTGATCTTTTATCTGGACCAAAATCAAAATTTCTAAGCTTTGAATATTCTGTAAGATTGTTTTCAACAAAACTTTCTAATCGATCTAAGGCCTTAGCCCTTGAGGGTTCAAAATTCATTTAAAACTATTTAGATTTTTTTTTCTTAAGACCTAATTTATCACTATGTCTTAATCTCAAGATTACAATAGCACCAGCAATTAAAACTATTGCAACTGCCTCATAAACCAATGCAGTAGGGTCCATTTCTTTACCTTGAAGAATAATAAATCGAGCAAGTGCAGTAATTGCTATTAGTAGTGGTAACGTAATACTGATTGATTGCTGGTTCCAAAAAACTCTAACCATTGCAAGAACTTCTAAATAAAGAAACATTAATAACAAGTCAGCTAACGTTACAGACATGTTTTGATACATTTTATAAATTTCAATACCTACAGCAATTACTGTGCTTATTAAAATAATGCACATTAGTATAAGTTGTAGATTCTTAGCTATTTTTTCCATTATTTGTCCTTACTAAATGGCAACCATTTTTCAAACACTGATTTTGATGGACCATCATATGGAATAGTATACGAGTTAGTATTTGTTAAAACTTCAATACCCTTAGAAAAAACAAAAATAAACACTATAACAAATACAATAACCATAATTTTAAATGGATCAAAATTTTTTGTTTGAAAGACGCTGGTCGATTTTTCCTCAGCTTTATGGAATTGTTTGAATGTCATATAGACTGCAAATATAAGACCGATATGTGCCAAGTATGTTCCNGCCCAGCCAAAAGCAAAAGTCGTATATGAAAATACATACAAACTAAATACTGTTGTCCATATAAAACTTAGGACTAGTAATATTTGTAATCTAACAGCCTTAGGTAGTGATCTTAAATCATTTTTACTATCATCAAACAATATATTGGCTGAGTCTTGCATCCATTTTTTTAAATTGTCCATAAAACTAAGTTATGTTTTTTTTCAGAATTGACAATGTAAAAAATTGTCAATTTTTCTTGAGTTATCTTAATTTTTTTTTATGAAAATTTATAAATTTTTCAACGTTAGATTTATTGAAGGATTTATTTTCCTCAAATGAAACCTTTTTCATTGAATATGCTTTACTTTTTGTAATTCTTGATTGAATAATAATATTTCCTTTATAAAGCTTAAGTTTTACAGTTCCATTTACTTTATTTCTTTTGAGNTCGACNATTTTTTGAAGTTTAAACCTNTCTTTTGAAAACCAATATCCATTGTAAATTAATTCTGCATATCTAGACATGATGGANTCTTTTTTATGCATTGTGTTTTTGTCTAATGTTACAGACTCTATAGCTCTATGTGCATGAATAAGAAGTGTACCACCAGGTGTTTCATAAACTCCTCTAGATTTTATACCAAGAAATCTATTTTCAACTAAATCAACTCTTCCAATACCGTTTTTACCAGCTATTAAATTAAGTTTTGTTAAAATTTTCTCAGGATTATATTTTTTTCCATTAATACCAACTGGGTCTCCATTTTTAAAATTTATGGATATAAATGTAGGCTTATTAGGAGCTTTCTCTGCAGAAACCGTTCTTTGAAAAATAATTTCTGGAGCAGAATTTTTAGGATTTTCTAAAACTTTTCCCTCGGTAGAGGTATGAAACAAGTTATCATCAACAGAAAAAGGNGTGGAACCTGCTTTATCTTTAGGTATCGGTATTTTGTATTTTTTTGCATATTTAATAAGATCTGTTCTAGATCTTAAATTCCAAATTCGCCAGGGTGCTATTATCTTAATCTTTGGACCAAAAAAATGATAGCCAAGCTCAAATCTGACTTGATCATTTCCTTTACCAGTGGCTCCATGAGATACTGCATATGCTTTATATTTTTTTGCAATTCTTATTTGATCTTTTGCTATTAAAGGTCTTGCAATTGAGGTACCCAATAAATATACGCCCTCATAAATCGCGTGACCTCTGATCATCGGAAAAACATAATCTTTAACAAAAATATTTTTTAAGTCTTTTATTATAATATTTTTTACCCCAAATTTTTTNGCATTTTTGATTATCTTTTTTTTATCTATCNCTTGACCAATATCAGCCGTGTAACAGATTACTTCGGCATTNTAATTTTCTTGAAGCCATTTAAGTATTATGGAGGTATCTAGTCCTCCAGAATAAGCTAATACAATTCTTCTGTTTTGTGTCATTAACTAACTACAAGCTTTTTTCGCTGTGTTATAAGCTTTAGTGAAACCTAATAATGAATAATGATCAATTGTTTGAGAACCTTTTTCGTTATAACCAGTAACCATAATTCTAGAACCTTTTTTCATAACCCTAACCATTATTTTTTCTTTTTTATTACTGGTCATCCAAGCAAAACCTTGTTGTTTGATATCAAATTTAAATTTGTTATTTCCAGATGTTGCAAGAACAGTATTATTTTTATTAAATTCATATCCAGCGGTAGTGCTTATTTCATTAGTAATTTTTTCACCTGGTCTGAATGTCACAAACAGCCTTGCATCTCTTTTACTTGTTTTTGGAGATTGTAAAATTGGTGAGGATTGAGCAAAACAAACTTTACCCGATGTTTCTGCTAGCACTATGGTTTCCCAATCTTTATATTTTCCAATTTTTTTGAGATCTTCAGCTAGGGTTTTTGTAATTGAAAAAAAAATAAAAAATAAAGACAATAATAAAGTTTTTTTAATTATGGGCATGGGTTNGGGTATTTTTTTTGAATATTATTAATTTCATTTAGTATTTCACTTGATAGAGTTACATTTACACTTTCTATATTTGTTTTCAACTGTTCCATTGTCGTTGCTCCAATAATTACACTTGTTACNAAAGGCTGAATCTCACAAAATTTTAAAGACATTTGGGTAAAATCAACGTTAAATTTTTTTGATATTTTATAATATTCCTCAATTGCGTTTTGACCATTTTCGTTTTTATATCTTGTAAAATCTTTAAATAGTTTCATTCTTGATTTTTCAGGCAAATTATTATTCCTATATTTTCCCGTTAAGTAACCAAATGCTAGTGGTGAATAGGCTAACAATCCACTTTTCTCTCTTACTGAAATTTCTGCTAATCCAACTTCATAAGATCTATTGAGTAAATTATAAGGGTTTTGAACAGACATCATTTTAGGAAGATTTTTTAACTTAGAGATTTCAAGAAATTTTGACAAACCCCATGCTGTCTCGTTAGACAAACCTACATATCTAATTTTTCCCTGCTTAATAAAATTTTCTAGACTTTCAAGTATTTCCTCAAATGGTGTCCAGTCATTATCGTTTTCATCGTGCTCGTAACCGTGTTTTCCAAAAAAATTAGTATTTCTCTCAGGCCAATGAAGTTGATATAAATCTATGTAGTCTGTTTTTAACCTTTTAAGGCTTTCTTCCAAAGCATCTGAAATTTTCTTTTTTCCAAAATTATTTCCACCACCCCGAATATATTTATTTGAGGTATTTCCACAGACTTTTGTAGCAATTACAACTTTGTCTCTTTTATTTGTTTTTTTAAACCAGTTTCCAATTATTCTCTCTGTTTCACCATAAGTTTCTTTTCTCATGGGAATNGAATAAATTTCTGCTGTATCCCAGAAGTTTACCCCATGATCTAATGCCCAGTCCATTTGCTCGAAACCTTCTTCTTCCGTATTTTGTTCTCCCCAGGTCATTGTACCGAGACAAATTGTACTAACGTCAAGATCAGTATTACCTAATTTTTTGTAATTCATTGTGGTTTTAAAGTGTTAATATTTATTAATCTTTTAAGGTATCTTGAATAATTAGTAAAAGACTATATATCTATAGCAATTATGGAATTTGATAAAAAAGGAATTTTAGCAAGAGCAAAAGCTGCAGCGCAAGAGACAACTGCGGTTATGGATGAAGGCTTAAGAGCCTATATGCTAAAAGTTTACAATTATATGGCAACCGGTGTTCTTTTAACTGGGATTGTAGCTTTATTATCCTTTAAGATGTCGGTAGTAACTGATGCAGGTGGTTCTATTGTTGCATTAACGAGTTTTGGTTCAGCAATTTATATGTCCGGATTGAAATGGGTTGTAATGTTAGCTCCATTAGCAATTGTGTTTTACATGAGTTTTGGAATAAATAAAATGAGTGCTGGAAAAGCACAAACTACTTTTTGGGTTTTTGCTGCATTAATGGGATTATCTCTTTCATCAATATTATTAGTGTATACTGGTTTGAGTGTAACTAGAGTTTTCTTCATATCTTCAGCAACTTTTGGTGCGATGAGCATTTATGGATATACAACAAAAAGAGACTTAACGAAATTAGGTTCTTTCTTGATGATGGGATTGATTGGAATTATCATTGCTTCGTTGGTAAATATTTTCATGAANTCATCTATGATGTATTTTGTTATTTCAATTTTAGGTGTGCTTATATTTGTTGGATTAACCGCTTATGATACACAAAAAATAAAAAATATGTATGTAGCAAGTGATACTGGTGAATTAATGGGTAAAAAGGCTGTAATGGGTGCTTTAACCTTGTATCTTGATTTCATAAATCTATTTATAATGCTTCTTAGACTTTTTGGTCAAAGAAGATAACGTTAATCTGAAAGTTTTTTCCAATTAGTATTTTTCAGCAAATTACTTAGATTGTCAGAATTTTTTAAAATCTTGCCATTTGTATCAGTAATCAAATATCTTAAATTTTTGTTTTTTGGTTTAAAATTTTTACAGATTTTATATAGAGCATTTTCAGCAGCATTCTTAAAAACACTAAACCCAACCTGTCTACTGGAAATATTTAATCCATAATCTTTCCAAGATCCTTCAGAAACCATTTTAGCATATAAATCCAGAATTATTTTAAGTTCGTTTTTTTCAAAAAAATATTTTTCATCGATGCTTTTATTGTGTGTATTATTTATGATTAATCGTAAGTTGTTATTCATTAATTTTATATTTATTAATTAAACTGATCTGAAAAGCAGTGAAAATAAATGTGATAGGTAATAAGCCCCATACTTTAAAGTTAACCCAAAACTCCTCAGTTTGAGTTCTCCATACTAACTCATTCAAAACTGCTAATCCAAAGAAAAAATATATCCATCTTTTATTCAATATTTCCCAGCCTGTATCTGATAATGAAATTGAACCACCCATAATTTTTTTAAGCACAGGCTCTTTTGTAAAATATCTACCAAATATTAGAGATAATCCGAATAAGATATTTATAATAGTTGGTTTAATATAAATGAAAACTGGATTATCAAAATAGATAGTCAGTCCACCAAATAATGTAATTAGTATTCCACTAATTAAAGGAACTTTAGGAATTTTTTTCTCTAGCATCCACATAATTATTAGTGCGATAATAGTTGCAATTATGAAAGGTGGTATCGCAATCTTTAAATCTTTGTCACTATCGTAATAGTAGTAAAAAAAAATTATAAGCGGTCCAAAATCTGTAAGAAATTTAATTAAGGATTTATTCACAAAAAAGATATTAACATAAATAAAATTTAACAAAAACTTTATATTTTTTCCTATTGATTTTTATTTTTAAATACCCATACTCTCTTTAATGGCAATTCAAAAAGCGAAATTTTCAATTGGTGACATTGTAAAACATAAACACTTTGAATTTAGAGGTGTAATTTATGATGTTGATTTTGAATTTAATAATTCTGAGGAGTGGTATCAGTCTATTCCGAAAAATGTTAGACCAAGAAAAGATCAACCATTTTATCATTTATTGGCTGAAAATGATGAAATTACATATGAGGCGTATGTCTCAGANCAGAATTTATTAGTAGACGATTCTAATGAGCCCATAAAACACCCGCTTATAGAGGAAATTTTTTCTGGTAAAAAAGGCTCAAGTTATTTCAAGCAATCTAACTAAAATCCATTTTTTAAACACAATTAGCTCAAAACTTAGACACACGATCCTTATAAATATAATATAATTCGATCAAGGATGCTAAAGTTTTACCCTTCGTTATTATCTCCCTCTGCATTCTTGATCGGATAATTTTTCACATTATATTCAGCGTATGAATTAGTATATATCTTTATATGTTTAAACACTTTGAACCAAACAAAATATTTTCAATCACTTCCAAAGCCCCGAGATATGTCCTTTATCTACTTGTAATCGTTTTGACTATCGGTCTTATTGAGTCTTTATTATTGTCCCCCGAGGACTATTTGCAAAGTCATACTGTTAGAATTATGTATGTTCATGTACCCGCAGCATGGTTAGCACTTGGAATTTTTTCTTCAATTACATTTTTATCNGTAACNGGTTATATTTTTAAATTAAAAAACTTTTTTTTGATCGCTAAAAGTTTAGCTCCATCAGGTTTCATCTTTAATATTATTGCTTTAGTCACAGGATCTATTTGGGGTAAACCAACATGGGGAACATGGTGGGCTTGGGATGCTAGAATTACTTCTATGTTAATTCTTGCACTTTTTTATTTAATGTTTTTAATNGCTTGGAGAATTTATGATAAAAAAGAACAAGTTTTTAAAATTACCTCAATCATAACAGTTTTAGGAATAATAAATGTTCCAATTATTAAGTACTCTGTAGATTGGTGGAATACGCTTCATCAGCCAGCATCAATAAATATTTTGTCAAAATCTACAATTCATTCTTCAATGTTGGTNCCTTTGATGATTATGACTGCGGCATTTGCCCTATTCTCGTTGTTAATTTTTTTAATGAAATATAATACAGAACTGATAAAAATAAAAAACAAGGGTTTAGACAGATTATGATTACTGAATTATTTTATATGAGTGGATATGGAATTTATGTTTGGAGTTCATTTGCTTTTACTTTTTTAAGTTTTATTTCTTTATATGTCGTTACTAAGAATCAGTATGTAAAAGAAAAAAATAAGTTTATAGCTAAATTTGGGAACCTAAACGCTGAAAGAGCTGCCTCTGCTAAACTACAAAGAATTAATAGAGAGATTTTGTCCAACACTTCAACAATTTAACTTTTTAAGCCATGTATGGTCGTAAAGTTAAACTAAGATTTTTTTTCGTTTTCTTAATTATTGTTACATTAAGTTTGACAGTATTTCTTATTCTAAAATCTTTGGAAGAAAATGTTATTTATTTTAAATCTCCATCTGAGGTAAAAGTTTTATCTGAAAAGCAGCAGAAAAAGATTAGAATTGGAGGAATGGTAAAAACTGACTCGATTTCTATTGTAAATAAAGAATTAAGTTTTGTTATCACAGACTTTAAAAGTGAAATTAATGTTGTTTATTCAGGACTAATACCTAATCTTTTTGAAGAAGGTAAAGGTGTTGTTGCAGAAGGATTTTTAAAAGATGAAAATTTTTTTTCGGCAACTAAAATTTTAGCTAAACATGACGAAAATTANATGCCTCCCGAAGTTAAGGCTGCTTTAGANGAGAAATAAAATGTCAAGNTTAATTGGATATTATTCTTTAATTTTTGGNGTTGGTATTTCAATTCTAGTTATNTTNTTTTCAATNAAAAATTTTAATNACACTCAAAATCTTGATATTAAAGTAATATCATTAGTCTTCTTACAACTTTTATTCGTGATAATAAGTTTCTCAGGTTTAATTTTATCTTTTGTAAACTCTGATTTTAGTAATGAGACAGTTTTTAATCACTCCCACACGACTAAGCCTCTTTTTTATAAAATCTCTGGTACTTGGGGCAATCATGAAGGAAGTCTATTACTATGGTTGTTAGTTTTAACATTATTTATATTTGTTTTTTTGTTGAAATCCAAAAATCAACCAAACCAATATAGAATTTTAACTTTATTATTTCAGCAAATAATTATAGTAGGTTTTTTTATTTTTCTGATACAGACCTCTAATCCTTTTAATCATATTTTTCCGGTCCCAAAAGAGGGATTAGGTTTAAATCCTATATTGCAAGACCCTGCATTAGCAATTCACCCACCAATTTTATATTTAGGGTACGTTGGAACCTCTATAATTTTTTCCTCGGCACTTGCAGCAGTTTGTTCAAATAATATTACAAAAATGTGGGCGTCACATATAAAAAAATGGGTTTTAGTCTCTTGGATTTTCTTAACTTTAGGAATTTTACTTGGATCTATTTGGGCTTATTATGAGTTAGGTTGGGGAGGTTTTTGGTTTTGGGATCCGGTTGAAAATGTATCTTTAATGCCNTGGTTTGCACTAACAACTTTATTACATTGCGTACTAGTTTTAGAAAAGAAACTAATTCTTACCTCGTGGGTTGTTATTTTATCAATTGCAACTTTTACCTTAAGTATGTGTGGTACTTTTCTGGTTCGGTCGGGTATTTTAAATTCTGTCCACACATTTGCCAACGATCCAGAAAGAGGTTTGTATATTCTAATATTTTTATTTATTTTGATATTCTTATCTTTTTTTATTTTTTTAATTTTTCACAAAAGCGAAAACAATAACACCAAAACTTTCTATTTATTAAGCAAGGAAACATCAATATTAGTAAATAATTGGTTTATGATGTATTTTTTATCTGTTGTTTTAATCGGTACAATTTATCCNATATTTTTAGAAGTAATTTCATCTCAAAAAATATCTGTAGGTCCACCATTTTTTAACAAATTGATACTACCTTTTTTAATTCCTTTTATGTTGGCGATGGCAATAGGTCCTAAATTAAAGTGGATTAAATCAGATCTTGAAGACAAAATTTATTTAATTTTGTTTTTTATTATTTCTTTAATTTTATCCATATTGATAATTAGAAATTTAGATATTAATTTTCTTTATAATACAGTTTTAATCACTGCAGCTTTTTATTTGTTTTTTATTACTCTTAGAGATTTTTTTCATGCAAAATATAGAAACCTATCACAAATAATAGCGCATTTTAGTTTTAGCATTTTAATACTAAGTATTTTATTTAATAATATTTTCTCATCTGAAATTATTACAAATTTAAAAATTAATGAGACTTACCAAGATCAAAATTTGAAGATTAATTTTGAAAGCATTGAGCAAGAAAATAAACAAAATTTTAAAGCTATTAAGGGAAAGTTTACTGTAGAGGATCAAAGTGGATCAATTGAAGTGATGCAACCTGAATTAAGAATATATAATCAACCAAATATTGTTACTAGTGAAGCAGATATTAAAACAAATATATTCACTGATAAATTTATGACAATGAATTATGTCCAAAATCAAGATTATTTTAATATTCGTTATCAAGTAAAACCATTTATGATTTGGATTTGGATTTCTACAATTCTATTGTGTTTCAGTGGTAGTTTAAGTTTTATNAGAAAAAAGTATGANANCTAAAATTTTTCCNATATTNTTAATCATTACATTCTCAATAANTTTTTATGTTTTTTATAAGGGTTTACAAAATTCTAATATTTATACTCCTGAAATTAAATCAGAAATTAAAATTCCAAGTTTTGAATCAAAAGAATTTTTTTCAAAAGACACCATAAATTCAGATCAAATTTTTATAGNGAGTGAATTCTATTTATTAAATATTTGGGCCTCGTGGTGTATTCCTTGTAAAGAGGAACATAAGTATTTAATGGATTTAAGTAAAAAAGAAAATATTAAAATTATTGGACAAAATTACAAAGATAATTTTGTTAATGCTAAAAATTTTTTGATAAAGTTAGATAATCCATACGATTTAATTTTTTCTGATAATGATGGTACGATAGCAATTGAATGGGGTGCATACGGAGTACCTGAGAGCTTTTTAATCAAAAATAATCAAATAATAAAAAAAATAATTGGTCCTTTGAATGAAAAATTATTTTCTGAGATAAAAGAATTGACCCAATGAATATTTTAAAGCTTTTAATTACAGTTATTTTTTTGATTAATTTTTATTCCTCTGATTTAAAAGCTAAAAATTTAGGAACCGAAATTACAAAAAATTTAAGATGTTTAATTTGTCAAGGACAATCAGTATATGACTCAGATTCTGAATTTGCTAATAGCTTAAAAATTTTGGTAGAAAAAAAATTAGATGATGGTTTAAATGAAAAACAGATATACGATTATTTGAAAAATAAATATGGAGATTGGATTTTGTATGATCCAGGATTCAATAAAAACACTTATTTTCTTTGGTTATTGCCGATATTGATGTTTGTATTTGGTGGTGCAATAATACTTAGAAAAGTTATATTAAAAAAAAAAAAATTATGAAACATTTAAGAATTTGTTACCTGGTTATATTAACTTTTTTAATTTCTTCCTCAATTTTTGCGGAAGATACTAAAGTTAATGACGATAATACAAAGTTTAATATTTATTCGGGTATGTTTGATTTTAGTGATAATGGAAAGAGATCAACTTTAATTGGTTTCCAACACCAAAATACTGATTTAAATAGAGATACTTTTCTTGGTAATCTTTCTCCAATAACAGGTTTTATGTTTACCGCTGATAGTGCGGCTTATTTATATACCGGCATACAAGCACAATATTCTTTGGGAGCATTAAATATTACACCTAGTTTTACTCCAGGTCTTTATAATCAGGGAGATGGGAAAGATCTTGGACACTTACTGGAATTCAAAAGTGAAGTTCAAATTTCATTAAATTTTTTAAAAAATAGCCAATTAGGCTTTTCATATAACCATTTATCCAATGCTAGCTTAGGTGATAAGAATCCTGGGGCAAATAGTTATATGTTTAATTTTTTTAAAACCTTTTAAAAAAACATTTATGATATTAAGATTAAAAGACTGCCACAATTTTGCTGATTTTAGAAAACTTGCTAAGCTTAAGCTACCATCACCTATTTTTCATTACATTGACGGAGCAGCCGATGATGAGATTACCTACGCCAGAAATACTAGTGCTTTTGACGATGTTGACTTGGTACCCAATGTTTTAAGAGGTGTTGAGGATGTTGATTTATCTACGACTATTTTTGGTAAAAAATTAGATTTACCATTTTATCTGTCACCAACAGCACTACAAAGACTTTTTCATTATGACGGTGAAAGAGCAGTTGGGAAAGCTGCCAAAAAATTNAATACAATGTTTGGTGTCTCTGCTTTAGCCACTGTCAGTGTTGAGGAAATTTCCTCAATGATTGATACACCTAAAATGTTTCAATTTTATTTTCATAAAGACAGAGGTTTAAACGACTCTTGCTTGGAAAGAGCAAAAGCTGCAAAATTTGATGTTATGGCTTTAACAGTTGATACTATTACTGGAGGAAATAGAGAGAGAGACTTAAGAACAGGATTTACCTCTCCACCAAAGTTAACTTTAGCAAGTTTATTTAGTTTTGCTACTAAACCGATGTGGGGAATTAATTATCTTACAAAAGGTAAGTTTGAATTACCTCATTTACAAGATTTCGTTAAAGAAGGTACTGATGTTAACTCATCTATTGGAAATTATTTTTCAACTATGTTGGATCAATCTATGAATTGGAAAGACGCTGAAAATCTTTGTTCTAAATGGGGAGGTCATTTCGCTCTTAAAGGAGTTATGAGTGTAGAAGATGCAAAAAGAGCAGTAGACATAGGATGTACAGGTATAATGGTATCAAATCATGGTGGGAGACAGTTAGATGGATCTAGAGCGCCTTTTGATCAACTTGCAGAAATTGTTGATGCAGTTGGTGATAAATTAGACGTAATTTGTGAAGGTGGGATTCATAGAGGTACACATATGCTTAAAGCATTATCATTAGGTGCCAAGGCTTGTTCAGGAGGAAGATTATATCTCTATGCTTTAGCAGCTGGAGGTCAAGCAGGTGTAGAAAGAGCTTTAGAAAAATATAAAGCTGAANTAGTGCGTGATATGAAACTTATGGGNTGNACNAAAATNAGTGATTTAANTNGAANTAATTTAAGATTCAGAAAATAGTGGGTTTAAAAGATTGCTATAATTTTGATGATTTTAGAAATCTTGCAAAAAAAAAACTTCCTTCACCGATTTTTCATTATATTGATGGTGGTGCTGATGATGAGACTACTTTAAAAAGAAATACTGAAGCTTTTAATCAATGTGATTTAGTTCCAAATATTCTGGCAAGTGTTGGTAAGCCAGATTTATCAACTACAATATTTGGAAAAAAAATTGATATGCCGATTTTTTTATCTCCTTGTGCGATGCAAAGATTATACCACCATGATGGAGATAAAGCTTCAGCTAGAGCCGCTGAAAAATTTGGAACTTTTTACAGCATGTCTACAATGGCAAATAATACTATAGAAGAGATTTCAAATATTTCTGGTGGACCAAAATTGTTTCAACTATATGTCCATAAAGATCAATCAATAACAGATGATTTGATAGATAGATGTAAAAGATCAGGGTTTAATGGAATGTGTTTAACCGTTGATACATTAGTTGCAGGAAATAGAGAAAGAGATCATAGAACTGGATTTACAACACCACCTAAATTAACTTTGCAAAGTTTGATGAGCTTTGTGAGCCATCCTAGTTGGGTTTTTAATTACCTTGCACATGGAAAATTCAAATTAGCCAATGTGGCAACAAAAACTGATAAAGGAACTAATATTGCCAAATCAGTCATACAATATATTAACGAACAATATGATCCCTCAATGAATTGGAAAGATGCAGAATATTGTATAAAAAGATGGAACGGTCCTTTTGCATTAAAAGGAGTTATGAGTGTTGATGATGCAAAAAGAGCAATTGATATTGGCTGTACTGCAATTATGGTTTCAAATCATGGGGGACGACAGCTGGATGGATCTCGATCACCATTTGATCAAATAAAAGCAATTTCAGATGCGGTAGGAGACAAGCTAGAAATAATCTTAGATGGCGGAGTAAGGAGAGGTACCCACGTCCTAAAAGCCTTAGCAGCTGGGGCAAAAGCCTGTAGTTTTGGAAAAATATTTTTGTTCTCTTTAGCCGCAGGTGGACAACAAGGTGTTGAGCATTTACTGAAAAACATGCACGATGAGATAAATAGAAATATGGTATTAATGGGTTGTAAAAGTTTAAAAGAGTTGAATAGTTCAAAATTAATTTATAGAAATTAGGATAAATTTAAAAATTATGAAGTTAGCAAAAAGTTTAGAAAGGTTAGGTACTGAGTCTGCATTTACTGTTCTTGCGGAAGCAAAGAAATTAGAAGCCCAAGGTAAACCTATGATCCATTTAGGTTTAGGCCAGCCAGATTTTAAAACTCCTAAACATGTTGTTGAGGCAGCAAAAAAAGCACTTGATGATGGACATCATGGATATGTAATGTCAAATGGTATTCCTGAATGTCGTCAGGCAGTCACAAGGTGGATAAAAAGACGTTACAATGTTGATATTGATTTCAACAGAATTCTCATCATGCCAGGTGGAAAACCTACTATGAGCTATGCTATCCAATGTTTTGGTGAACCTGGAGCAGAAATAATACATCCTACACCCGCGTTTCCAATATATGAGTCGATGATAAATTATACTGGCTCAACATCTGTACCTTATGATTTAACAGAGGATAAAGATTTAAAATTTAACCCAGACAAAATATTATCTTTAATTACTGACAAGACTAGATTGTTAGTCTTAATTAATCCAAACAATCCAACAGGAAGCTTTGTTGAAAAAAAAGATATTGATTTCTTAGCTGATGGTTTAAAAAAATATCCTCATGTAACAATATTAAGTGACGAAATTTATAGCAGACAAATTTTTGATAATAAAGAAATGCCATCTTTTTTCCATTATCCAGAATTAAGAGAAAGATTAATTGTTTTAGAGGGATGGAGTAAAGCTTATTCAATGACA
>FUFK010805449.1_pt1 | contig 18560 bp, 23 predicted proteins | sample 1021851 | NCBI WGS metagenome assembly FUFK01 (sample SAMEA51879418, study PRJEB19060) | metagenome
CCGCGCCGCAGCCTGTGCTGTCGGCGCAGCCGCAGCCGGGACTTGCCGCCAATCCCTATGCCAGCCCCACCGTGGTGTTCGATGCCGGCAACGCCCCCGCTACTCTGGCGCTGGGCGAGGCAAGCGCGGCCGGCGAAGCGGCCGGAAACGGAGCTTCCGGCAACGGCGCCAGCGATTTCGCCAGCCGGATCGGCGGCGTGGGCGGGGCGCCGGCGCAGGCCAAGGCGATGGGCAATCCCACCACCACGGTGACGCAGGGCACGCTGATCCCGGCGATCCTCGAAACGGCGATCGACACCAATGTCCCGGGCTATGTCCGNGCCGTGGTAAGCCAGGACGTGCGCAGTTTCGANGGGACCAAGGTNCTCGTCCCGCGTTCGAGCCGTTTGATCGGTCAGTACCAGTCGGGCCTGCAGAACGGCCAGAAGCGCGCCTANGTCATCTGGACCCGGCTGATCCGTCCCGACGGAGCCTCGGTCAANCTGGCTTCGCCNGCGATCGGTTTCGACGGGACCACGGGTCTTGCGGGCAAGGTTTCGGGTGACGGTTTCTNCAGGCGGTTCGGTTCGGCCCTGCTGCTGTCGGTCGTCGGCGGCGTCGGCTCGCTCGCCACCGGCGGCGCGGCAGGCGTGCTGATCGGCGGGGCCAGTTCCTCGGCCGCGGCCACTGCAGCCCAGCAGGACGGCCAGCGCGGGCCGACCGTGCGGGTGCGACAGGGCGAACCGATCCGCATCTTTACCGCGCGCGATCTCGATTTCTCTTCGGTCAGCTGATCCGGAAGCCCTGCCGTGAGCGCCGACATCCACCCTTTCCAACCCGACGGACAGCCTGAAGCGGATGCCCCGCCGGTCGATCTGCACGGCGAACGCAGCGTCTATCTCGACGCCTATCTCGCGCCATTCCGCGATTGGCTCGAATGCGACACGGTGACCGAGATCCTGGTCAACAGGCCGGGCGAGGTCTGGGTCGAGGATGCGGCGCGGGGCGGCATGCACAAGGTGGTGCGGCCCGATATCGACGACCGGCTGATCCAGCGGCTGGCCGAACAGGTTGCGCGGGTCAGCCACCAGGGGATCAACCGCGAACATCCGCTGCTCGGTGCGACGCTGCCCGGCGGCGCGCGCGTCCAGTTCTGTGGTCCGCCCGCGGCGCGCAAGCACTGGGCCATGGCGATCCGCCGCCATCGCCGACTCGACCTGCCGCTCGATGCCTATGACACCGGTCCGCTGACGCCGCGGGGGCGGGGCGCCATGCCCGATGCGCAGGCTCAGCCGATCGCGTTCCTGCGCGAGGCGATCCGCCAGCGGCGCACCATCCTCGTCTCGGGTGGGACAAGCACCGGCAAGACGACGTTCCTTAACGCCATGCTCGGCGAAATCCCGCGTCACGAACGCGTCGTGCTGGTCGAGGATACGCCCGAGCTCAGGTTGCCCGGCGAAAACGGCGTCGGGCTGGTCGCAGTCAAGGGCGAACTGGGCGAAGCCAAGGTCACCGCCAACGAATTGCTGCAGGCCGCGCTGCGCCTGCGCCCCGACCGCATCGTGCTGGGCGAACTGCGCGGTGCGGAAAGCGTCAGCTTCCTGCGCGCGATCAACACCGGCCATCCGGGCAGCTTCTCCACCGTCCACGCCAACTCGCTGCGCGGCGCGCTCGAGCAATTGTCCCTGATGGTCATGCAGACGGGAATCGGGCTGACGCGGAGCGATACCATTGCCTATGCGGCCAGCGTGATCGACGTGTTCGTGCAGCTTGGACGCGATGAATCGGGCAGGCGCGGCATTATCGAACTGGCCGAAAGCCATACTCTCATCTGACAGCGGTATTTTTTTACACACCCTGCGCGGCGTCGGGTGCCGTAGCGTCAATGATCGCTCGCCTAGCGTCCCTAAAACAACACTCGCCAAAATTCGCCGTCCTTTTGCGCAACAATCATGCGCCCATGCTTGCGTGCATACGAATGTGTGTTAGCAATACGCCATAAGCCGCAAAGACGGCACTTGGAGAGGAGAGGGTTAATGAGGGTAAGGGCTTCCCTGCTCGCGGGTATCTGCGCGAGCGCTATTTCGTTCCCGGCATTTGCGCAGGACGCTGCCGAGGATGGCTTCGATGATCCGCGGTTCGATAACAACGTGATCATCGTTACCGCGCAGCGTCAGAACCAGTCGCTGCAGGAAGTACCGATTGCAGTCAGCGCGTTCGACAGCGAGGCGCTCGAGGCGCAGCAGATCGAAAACGCCAGCGATCTCCAGCTTACGCTGCCGAATGTCTCCTTCACCAAGTCGAACTTCACCAGCGCAAGTTTCACGATCCGCGGGATCGGCGACCTTTGCGTGGGTGTGACTTGCGATAGCGCGACTGCGATCCATACCAACGGTTCGCCGCTGTTCGGCACGCGCCTCTTCGAAACCGAATATTTCGATCTCGAGCGCGTCGAAGTCCTGCGCGGACCGCAGGGCACGCTGTTCGGTCGCAATGCGACTTCGGGCGTGGTCAATGTGGTGACCGCCAAGCCCGAACTGGGTACTTTCGGGGCCGCCGCCGAATTCGAATACGGCAATTACAACAGCATCAAGGCCAAGGGCATGGTGAATGTGCCGCTCGGCGACACGCTGGCCTTCCGCGCGGCCGGGTTCTATCTCAATCGCGACGGGTTCACCGACAACCTCTACGACAACTCCGATATCGACGGACGCGACATGTATGCAGTGCGCGGGTCGCTGCGCTTCGAGCCCACGGCCGACACCACGCTCGACCTCATGGCGTTCTACTTCCGCGAGAACGACGACCGGTTGCGGATCCAGAAGCAGGCCTGCCAGCGCGATCCCACCGGTGTGCTGGGCTGCCTTAACAACCGCCGCGACTTCGACAGCACCAATGCCAATTCGACGCTTGGTTCGGTCCTCTCTTCGGTAGAACTGTTCCGCATCCAGGGCATCCCCGAGGCGCTGGCCCTGGGCAGCGTCTACGGCCCCGACGGATACGCCAATTTCGACGAGCCCAACGATGTGCGCACGGTCAACACCGCGTTCACGCCCGAATACTTCGCCGACGAACTGCAGTTGCAGGCCCATCTCGATCAGCGGATTGGGCCCATGAACCTGTCGCTTACGGGGATATATCAGGAAACCTCGGTTGATTCCCGCCAGGACTACAACCTCGGTATCCTCGATCGCAGCGGTTATGCCGGCGCCCTGAACACGCTGGCTTTCTTCGCGGCGAACGGAATTCCCACGGGCGTACCGGCCCAGCCCTTCGTTCCGGGGTCGAACGCCTATTTCGCGCCGATCGCGAACGCGCTGATCCCGAACGGGCCCAATGGCGTGCTATGCACATCGGATAACGATGCGGGCAATCTGGGGGCGTTCGAGGGCAATTCGATCTGCGCCGATGTACCGCTGGCCTTCGACCGGTCGAGCCAGGAGCAGACCTCGTGGTCGGGCGAGGCGATCCTCTCCAGCGATTTCGACGGACCGTTCAACTTCCTGCTGGGCGGTATCTACGCCGAATCCGAAGTCGGCGAGAACAGCTATTACGTCAACAACTTCGGGCTGGACTACGCCAGCGCGATCCTCGGGACATTCTCGGCATTCGGGGCAGGGGCACCGCCATCCTACCTCGCGACTTCGATGTACCGGAACAACACGACCGACTTCAAACTGGAAAGCTTCGGCATCTTCGGCGAAGTCTATGTCGACATCACCGACCGGCTCCAGTTCACGGGCGGCATCCGCTACAATGACGACAGCAAGAGCGTTGCCGCGCGGACGACCTACGCAAGCTTCCTCAATCCCTTCGGTAATGGCGAACCGTTCACTTCGCCATTCGTCGGAAGCTTCGATGCGGATGCTGGGACGCCGGGGAACCAGTTGTTGCAGCAACGCGAAGTCAGTTTCGACGCGATTACCGGGCGCGCGGTCCTCGACTTCGCGATCTCGCCCGACAACAACCTCTATTTCTCCTATTCGCGCGGCTACAAGTCGGGCGGGATCAACCCGCCGCTGTCACCGGTCTTCGCAGTTTCCGAAAGCTTCGATTCGGAGAAGATCGACGCTTTCGAAATCGGTTCGAAGAACAGTTTCCTGAACGGTGCGGCTCAGGTGAACCTCACGGGGTTCTACTATAAGTACAAGGGCTTGCAGCTTAGCCGCATTGTTGCTCGGACTTCGGTCAACGATACGATCGATGCCAATATCTGGGGCGTCGAGCTCGAGACCATCCTGCGGCCCAGCTACAACTGGATGGTCAACATGAACGTCAGCTACCTCAATGCGAAGGTGGCAGGTGACCAGTTCTTCAGCAATCCGCGCGATCCGGGCGGCGGCGATCCCGACGCCGTGATCATCAAGGACTTGTCGAACGGCTCGCTGTGCGCGGTGACCGGCGCGGGGGCCAACGCTTTCGTCGGGGCGGTGAACGCCGGATTGGGACTGCAGGGCCCGGCCGCCTTCCCCGCCGACGGGGGGATTGCCTCGACCGGTGCGTTCAGCATCTGCAGCGTGCTCGACGCGCAGACCGCCAACCCGGCTTTCGCAGCGCTGGGTCCGATCGACGTGCTGAGCCCGGGCGTGGAGGTCAATCTGAGGGGCAATCGCCTGCCTCAGGCGCCTGAATACAAGGCTTCGGTGGGCGTGCAGTACACTGCCGATTTCGACAATGGCATGTCGCTCGTCCCGCGGTTCGATCTGGCCTATACGGGCGAACAATACGGCAATGTGTTCAACGGCAACGTCAACCGGATCGAACCGTTCGTCCAGGCGAACGCCTCGATCACGCTGAACGGGAACGACAACCGCTGGTTCGTACGCGGTTTCGTGCAGAACATCTTTGACAGCGACTCGGTAACGGGCCTTTATGTCACCGACGCTTCGTCNGGCAATTTCACAAACATCTTCACGCTTGATCCGCGGCGTTACGGCATCGCGATCGGGGCGAAGTTCTAAGCTACCCGCAAGAGCGGGGGGAGAGGGAAGGGGCGGCCTGCGGGTCGCCCCTTTTTTCGTGAAGGTCCCGGCCTCCCGCCGTGTTCAGCGCTTGCTGGATGCAAAAGGCGAGAAGTCGGTATCGGTGTCGAACAGCTCGACCCCTTCGGCGCGTTTGAGCGCGCCGACCGCGGCATAGGTGACCGGGGTCAGCAGCGCCTCCCACAGCGTNTTGATCGCCCATTGCGACAGCACGACCTGCCACAGCAGCTCGACNGGCCATCCGGCCAGGCCCCAGAAGGCCAGCGGGTAGAAGATCAGGCTGTCGAGACCCTGGCCGATCACCGTCGACCCGATCGTGCGCATCCACAGATGGCGNCCCTGCGTCCACACCTTCATCTTGGCGAGGACATAGCTGTTGGCGAATTCGCCAGCCCAGAAGGCGACCATCGACGCGAGTACGATCCGCCAGCTGTTGCCGAACACGAACTCGTAGGCTTCCTGTCCGGGCCAGCCCTCCGCCGGCGGCAACTGCACCACGACCCACGCCATGAAAGCCATGAANAGCAATGCGGCAAAGCCCGTCCAGATGACCCGCCGTGCACGGGCATAGCCGTATACTTCGGTCAGGATGTCACCGATGATGTAGCTGACCGGGAAGAACAGCACCCCGGCGCCGAACGACCATTCGCCGATGACCGGCAGTATGACGTAGCTCGGTTTCGATGCGCCGATTAGGTTCGACAGCAACAGGATGGTGACGAAGGCCGCCATCACCAGATCGTAATAGCGAAAATGCGGTGCGGGCGTATTCGTCGGAGCGTTTTCCATCGCAAACACGGTTAGTGCCGATTGGCCAGCCGCGAAAGGCACGTTATGGCANNCCCGGAGCGCGCCCGTAGTTCAACTGGATAGAGCACGAGCCTTCTAAGCTTGGAGTTGCAGGTTCGAGTCCTGCCGGGCGCGCCAATTTCCCGAGAGGGAGACCTTGCGCCGTTCTTGCAGGATGGCGCTTGCGGCCGGATCGCAATCGATCTCCCGTCTATCCACTTACCGGGTCCCCTGCGCTTCAGGACGGTGGGGTTTCGCAACCTGCCAGGCATGGCCGCAGCATTTCGAGCAGCTGGCGGGTTTCCTGCTGGTCTGCGGATTGCAGGAGGCGGCGTTCATCGACCCGGCACCGTTCGCCGAGGTCGGCTTCGCCGAAATAGGCGGCCACCCCGGTGACCTGGTGGAGAAGCTCGGCAATTTCCTGCTTCTGCTCAGCATCGATAGAGTGGCTGGCAAGAGCGGCATCGACCGCGTCCAGACTGGCTTGTCGGCGCTGTTCGAACAGGGCGCGCAGTTCGGGATCCGTTTCCTCTTCGATCGGGTCGTCCACGGGCGGCCTACCTTTCATCGCCGGTTTCCTCCGTCATGCGCCTCCCGAGCGCTATTGTCCCACCCGCGCGCTTGCCGGGCCGCGCACCGCAAAGTCTGCCTGCAAGTCTGCGGCTTGGCAACGGCCGATCACCCCGCTTGCCGGAGTGCCCGCGCGCGGCTGATCGCTCAGGTGTCGAACCAGTGCCGCAGTTCGTCGAGAGCGCGACCGATATTCGCGTCGTCGGCGGCAAGCTTCAGATCCCGTTCGATCCGGCCTGCAAGCTGGCCGAGTTCTTCGTCACCGAAGTATTTGGCGATGCCGGCCATGACGTGGAGCTTGTCGCGCAGCAGGTCGCATTGCGCAGAACCAAGCATGTCCTCGCCCTCGAGCGCGGCAAGCTGGTTACGCAGTTCGAGCTTGCGCTGTTCGTACATGTTCCGGGCATCGTCCACGTCCACCGAAAGGTCGGTTTCCGCCAACTCGCCGGATCCCGGCGCCGGTTTGGTGAGCCATTGTTCGAGACAGGGGCCAAGCCGTTCTGCCGAGATCGGCTTGGCGACATGGTCCTGCATGCCGGCTTCCATGCACAATTCGATATCGTCGGCATAGGCATTCGCGGTAACCGCGATGATCGGCAGTTCGCGCGGACCGACGCCATTCGCGCGGAGCGCGCGTGACGCGTCGAGCCCGTCCATGACCGGCATCTGCATGTCCATCAGCACGGCATCGAACGGTTGGCCCTGCGCCTTCGCCTCCATGACCTGCTGGACGGCCTGCTGACCGTCGTCGGCGACCTGCGTTTCCACTCCCAGGCGCGAGAGCATCGCGACGATGAGCTTCTGGTTGATTTCCGCGTCCTCCGCCAGCAGCACCCGCCGCCCGGCCAGCGCCGTGCGGTAGCTCGATGCCGAGTTGTCCTGTTTGGCGGCGGACTTCTGCGCAGGGCATTTCACCAAGGGCAAGACAAGTTCGAAAGTCGACCCCTTGCCCGGCGTGCTCTCGGCGGTCAGCCGGCCGTCCATCAGTTCGGCGAGTTGGCGCGCAATCGCCAGGCCGAGCCCCGTGCCACCGCCCGAAGCGCTGGCCTTGCCCTTGCCGAAATTATCGAGCTGCGCGAATTCCTCGAAGATGTAGGCGAGCTGGTCGGGCGGCACGCCGATACCGGTATCGATCACCCGGAACACGATCTTGCCGTCTTTTTCGCAGGCCTCCACGCGCACCGATCCGCGCTCGGTGAACTTGATTGCATTGCCGACGAGGTTGAGGACGATCTGGCGGATGCGCAACTTGTCGCCAATGCCTTCGGGCATGTCCGGGGGGACATCAATGTCGAGCCTGATACCCTTGGCCTTGGCATTGGGTTCGAACAAGCGCGCGCTGCTGCGTACGATATGCCCGAAATTGACCGGTTCGCGGGTCAATTGCATTCGGCCGGCCTCGATCTTCGACAGGTCGAGCAATTCGTTCAGCAGGCGCAGCATGGCCTTGCCCGAATCCGAAATCATCCGCGCATATTCGTGGTGCTCTTTCTCGAGCTCGCTTTCGAGAAGCAGATCGGCGAACCCGATCACGCCGTTCATCGGCGTGCGGATTTCATGGCTCATATTGGCCAGGAAATGTGCCTTGGCCTGCGAAGCACGCTCGGCAATGTCGCGCGACTGGCGGAGTTGCTCTTCGGCCTCCACCGTTTCGGTGATATCCTTGAAAATGCCGAATACCGTGACGACTTCCCCTGTTGGGGCGGTTTCGGCATTGCCCAGGCTGGCCACATGGCGCAGCTCACCGTCGGGGCGCACGATACGGGCCTGGAATTCGAAATTGGCCCCTTCGGAAAACGCCTTGTCGACCATTTCAGAAACCCGCGCGCGATCTTCTTCGCAGTAGAAGTCGAGACCGGAAGCCACGTCGGGGACGAAGTCCTTGTCCACGCCATGGATGCGATAGACCTGGTCGGACCAGAACAGCGTGCCTTCCTGCACGTCGACCCGCCAGTGTCCGATATTGGCGCTCTCCTCTGCCATCTGGAGCAGGCGATTGTTTTCGCGCAATTGCGCATTGCGCTCGCTGTCGCGCAATTTCTGGCGTCGCCGTCCCCCTATATCGCGCACGACGCCAACGAAATCGCGTATCTCGCCATCGTCGTGCCAGCGCGTCGTCATATGCGCTTCGAGCCACACATAATGGCCATCGGCATGCTTGTGGCGGTAAGTGGTCAGCGTCGACGAAACCTCGCCTCTGAACAGCTTTTCGCTGGCTTCCATGGTGAGGGCGCGGTCATCGGGATGGATGGCGTTGATTGGCGAGAGGCCGATCATTTCCTCGGGCGTAAAGCCCAGCAGCCATAGGCATGATGGGCTGACATAGCGGCGGACCCGATCGGCCCCGATAGCCACAATCATGTCGGGCAGACCCTCGACGACTTCCTCGATCGTGGGGGCGACAGGCGCTGTCTTGGCGGGCAGACCAGCGACGGCTTCGGTCTTGCCGCGGTTGCTGCTGCGTGCGGTACGCCAAAGCGCCAGCAGCACGACCGCGACGGCACCGAGAGCGAAGCCAAGCAGACCCGATTGCAAATCCATGCTCATGTCTACGACGCCCGACCCCGAGTTTTGCGCACTATTGCTCCTGCGGTATGCAAGATAGCGGCTGTTGGCACAATCCCGCCGGAAAGAACCGAAAAGGCCGTCGAGAAATGGCGGGCACTATCAACAGGCTGTACATGACGGGCGCTTAAAAAAGCTTTGGGCCGCAATGTGGGAAACCCTGATGTTTCCGCATAAAAGCGCTCTGGCCAGACGGGTCGCATTACGGATCGCCAGCCCGGGGGCCTGGTCGATCGGGCGAGATTAGCCGCGCGCCGCATTCTCCAGCGGTTCACCGGTGACCGGATAGCCGAAATCTTCACCTATATGCAGCCATGACCGGCCATCGGTATCGTCGATGAAGGGGGTAATGGTGCGCACGGGGATGGCTTCCGCCTGCGCGCGCGCGGCCGCGAAACTGTCGAACATTGCCAGCCGTTCGAGATTGCGCCGGGTCGGAAAGATCACCTTGATGTCACCCTGTTCGGCAGCGTCGAGCGCACCTTGTGCGCTGATCCAGAACAAATGCGTGTTTTCCGACAGGTCGGCTTCGATCTCGACCGCTCCGGTGCCCAAATCGGCCAGATAGAAGCGCGTATCATAGACACGCGGGATCCGTTCGTTCTTGGGAAACCAGCGCGCAAACGGCACCAGCTGGTCCAGATCGAGTTCCCAGTTGAAATGTTCGAGCACGGGGGCAAGCTCGCCGGTTTGCTGAAGGAAGCGGCGTGCGGCACGCGCCTTGTCGGCATCGATTTCGCCTGCAAGCCCGATCGCGAGACCCGTCTCCTCCAGCGTTTCGCGAACCACTGCGACCTGGTGGGCCGCCTCTTCGGGATCGAGCGGTCCCCCGATCCGCGCGCCGAGATCGAAATCGGCGGGATCGACCCGGCCGCCCGGGAACACCGCCATGCCGCCGGCGAATACCATTTCGCGCGAACGGATCGTCATCAGGATTTCCGGCGGGCCGCCGGCCGGCGCATTGCGGAATATGACGACGGTGGCAGCGGGAATGCCTGCGGGCCCGGCTTGTGGTTGTTCGCTCATGCCCATGTTGTGGCGGGGGGAGGGGGGAATGCCAAGCGCAAAGGTAAACAGCGCCTGTCGGGCTATTTTACACTAAGCATCGCGGGAAAAATCGCGTTTACCATTGAGGTGCGCCGGATAGCAGCGTTGCATGGAGTTTGGCACGGGGGATGCATATCGATGGGTATCCTGTTCGGTCTTCAACGGAATGCTCCCCCCAGCATCCGGACGAACAAAAGGCCCGCCCGGTTCTCCACCCGGCGGGCCTTACCCGTTCTGGGAGGATACGGCGCGCGTGACGCCGTATCGCAAAATCATCAGGACGCCTTGGCGACCTGCTTTTCGTCGAGCATCTGCTGGAGTTCGCCGGCTTCGAACATCTCCATCATGATGTCGCTGCCGCCCACGAATTCGCCCTTCACATAAAGCTGCGGGATCGTCGGCCAGTCCGAATAGGCCTTGATCCCCTGGCGGATCTCCATGTCCTGCAGCACGTCGACGCTGTCATAGGCGACGCCGCAGTGATCGAGAATGGCCACCGCGCGGCTGGAAAAGCCGCACTGCGGGAAGAGCGGCGTGCCCTTCATGAAAAGCGTGACGTCGTTGGCGCCAACGATGTCGGCGATGCGCTGGTTGGTGTCGGACATCGGCCCGTCCTTTGTATGAATCTGGTGGTCGGAATCAGGTGGGGGCTTGGGTGGTGAGTTGCAAGGCGTGCAGTTCGCCGCCCATGCGCCCGCCCAGCGCGTCATACACCAGCTTGTGCTGCTTGACACGGGTCAGCCCCGCAAATTGGGGCGCCGTGACCTTGGCCGCCCAGTGGTCGTTATCGCCCGCAAGGTCGCGCATCTCGACGCTGGCACCGGGCAGGGCTTCCTCGATCAACGCGACGATGTCGTCGGCAGCCATCGGCATCCGATCAGGCCCCGTCGCTCATGAACTGGCGCCGCGCTTCGACAGCGCATTCTTCCAGCTTGGTGCGGATATCGGACTCGCTGACGTCGCAGTCGGCCGCGGTCAAATCGCCCAGCAGCTTGCGGATCACGTCTTCGTCGCCCGCTTCCTCGAAATCGGCCTGCACGACCGCTTTCTTGTAAGCGTCGGTTTCCTCGTCGGTCAGGCCCATCAGGCCTGCCGCCCATTCGCCGACCAGGCGGTTGCGCCGGGCGGCGATCTTGAAGGCGTTTTCCTCGTCAAAGGCGAACTTGGCTTCCTCGCCGCGCTCGCGATCCTTGAAATCGGTCATGATGGTCCTCTCGGGATGGAATCTTGGGGGCCGGAATAGGCCCGGCCCCGCAAGCCCGCAAGGGCGCTTGTGTGATCCTCCCGCGCGAGCGGCTATTCCATTGTGACCACGAGCTTGCCAATCGCGCCGCGGTTTTCGAGCTTGGCGATGGCCTCATGCGCGCGTTCGATCGGATAGGTTTCGCTGACCAGCGGATTGATCTTGCCCGCCTTCCACAGGTCGAACAGTTCCTCGATATTGCGCTGGTTACGTTCCGGCTCGCGCGCGGTGAAGGCGCCCCAGAACACGCCGCGGATGTCGCAGCTCTTGAGCAGGGTGAGGTTGAGCGGCATCTTGGCGATCCCGGCGGGGAAACCGATCACGAGGAAACGGCCTTCCCAGGCGATCGCACGCAGTGCGGGTTCGGAATAATCGCCGCCGACGATGTCATAGACGATATCCGCGCCATTGGGGCTGACCGCCGCCTTGAAGTCGCTCGCCAGTTGCTTGGAGGTATCCTTGTCGAATGGCGCGCGCGGATAGATCACTACTTCGTCGGCGCCGTGCTGCCTGGCGACTGCGCCCTTTTCCTCGGTCGAAACCGCGGCCACGACGCGGCAGCCATAGGCCTTCGCCAGTTCGACCGCCGACAGGCCGACNCCGCCCGCTGCNCCGAGCACGAGGACGGTTTCGCCCTCCTTGATATCGCCGCGGTCCTTCAGGCCGTGNATCGTGGTGCCATAGGTCATCAGCAGCGCGCTGGCTTTTACCAGGTCGATCCCCTCGGGNACCTTGAACAGCCGTTCGGCCGCCACCGCGACCTTTTCCTGCAGCCCGCCATTGCCGATGCCGCACATCACGCGGTCNCCNACGGCGAAGCCTTCGACGCCCTCGCCCAGTGCCTCGATCGTGCCCGAGATCTCGCCACCCGGAGCAAACGGGCGGGGCGGCTTGAACTGGTACATGTCGCGGATAATCAGCGTGTCGGGAAAATTGATGGCGCAGGCAGCGACCTTGATCAGCACCTCGCCCTTGGCGGGGGTGGGGGCGTCGATATCCTCGACGACCAGGGTCTCGGGTCCGCCGGTTTCCTTTGAAAGGACTGCCTTCACGCTGCTTCTCTCCTCTGTGGTTTGTCGAGCCAGGGCAGGGCGCCCCCGCGCGTCTGTTCGTGTTGTGTGATGGCGCTTTCGCTGCCCAGCGTCAGGCCGATCTCGTCGAGTCCCTCGAGCAGGCAGCGTTTGCGGAACGGATCGATCTCGAATGCGAAGCGATCCTGGAATGGCGTTGTGACGACCTGGTTNTCGAGGTCGATGGTGATCGGCTGCTCTTTCGCGACNTCGAGCAGGCGATCGACATGTTCCTGCGGCAATTCGACCGCGAGGATNCCGTTCTTGAAGGCGTTGCCGGCNAAAATGTCGGAAAAGCTGGGCGCGATCACNGCGGCAAGACCCATGTCGAGCATCGCCCATGCGGCATGTTCGCGGCTCGATCCGCAGCCGAAATTGTCNCCCGCGATCANGATCGGCGCCTGCGCGAAATCCTCGACATCNAAGGGGTTGCCCGGGGTTGCNCGGATCGTCTCGAACGCGCCTTCGCCGAGNCCTTCGCGGCTGACCGTCTTCAGCCAGTGCGCGGGAATAATCACATCGGTGTCGATATTTTTCAGCCCCAGCGGAATCGCGCGGCCTTCGATCGTGGACACGGCTTTCATCGCACGGCCCCCGCCACGCGTGGCGCAGTCCCAAATCCTGATTTCGGCGCCATGGCTCTCCCCCCAGCGACGTGTGAGATCAATCGGTTTCGGGATTCTCCCCCGAAGGGATCGGACCCGGCTGGCGCGGTCCGTTCTTCTTCTCCTTGCGCTTGTTCGCATAGAGCAAGGCTGCGGCAACGGCGGCGGAGCCGATGGCCCCGACGATGGCGGCTTTTCCGGAAAGCTTCTTGGTCATCGGTTCTCAATGGTCAGCCACCGTTCGCTTGGCAAGGGGTAGCTTGCGCACATCGGCGAGCCGCCCCGTAACCGCGGCGGCAGCCGCCATTGCCGGGCTGACCAGATGGGTGCGTGCGCCCGGCCCCTGGCGGCCGACGAAGTTACGGTTGCTGGTCGATGCGCAGCGTTCGCCGGGTGGTACCTTGTCGGGATTCATCGCGAGACAGGCCGAACAGCCCGGTTCGCGCCATTCGAATCCGGCGTCCGTGAATATCCGATCGAGTCCCTCTGCTTCGGCGGCCCGCTTGACCAGTCCCGAACCGGGCACGACGATCGCCCAGCGGACATTGGGCGCCTTGGTGCGGCCCTCGAGCACCTGCGCCGCGGCGCGCAGGTCCTCGATCCGGCTGTTGGTGCAGCTGCCGATGAAGACATTCTCGACCGCGATGTCCTCGATCCGCATGCCGGGTTCCAGCCCCATGTAATCGAGGCTCTTGCGCGCGGCTTCCTGTTTGGAAGGGTCGGCGAAGCTGGCGGGTTCGGGCACGGTCCCGCCCACCGGCACGACATCCTCAGGGCTGGTCCCCCAGCTGACCGTCGGCTCGATGTCGGCGGCATCGATCACGACCGATTTGTCGAACACTGCGCCATCGTCGGTCACCAGCGAGCGCCACCATGCGACTGCGCGGTCCCAATCGTCGCCGCGCGGCGCATAGGGGCGGCCGCGAAGGTAGTCGAAGACGATATCGTCGGGGGCGATAAGTCCGGCGCGGGCACCGCCTTCGATACTCATGTTGCAGACCGTCAGGCGGCCTTCGACGCTCATCTTGCGGAACACCTCACCCCGGTATTCGACGACATGGCCGGTGCCCCCGGCAGTGCCGATGACGCCGATGATATGCAGGATCAGGTCCTTGGGCGTGACGCCCGGGCCCAGCGCGCCATCGACGCGGACTTCCATCGATTTCGAGCGGCGCAACTGCAGCGTCTGCGTGGCCAGCACGTGTTCGACCTCGCTGGTTCCGATCCCGAAGGCCAGCGCGCCGATGCCACCGTGCGCGGCGGTATGGCTGTCGCCGCATACGATGGTCGCACCGGGCAGCGAGAAACCCTGCTCGGGGCCGACGACATGGACGATGCCCTGCTCGGGCGCGACCGCATCGATGTAATCTATCCCGAATCCGGGGGCGTTGCGTTCGAGCGCGGCGAGCTGGGCAGCGCTTTGTGCATCCTCGATCGGCAGCCGCGAACCATCCGCGGCCACACGCGGCGTGGTGGGCAGGTTATGGTCGGGGACCGCCAGCGTCAGGTCGGGACGGCGCACCTGCCGTCCGGCCAGGCGCAGCGCGTCGAAGGCCTGCGGGCTGGTGACCTCGTGAACCAGGTGACGGTCAATATAGAGCAGGCAGGTGCCATCGTCGCGCTGTTCGACGACATGCTGGTCCCAGATCTTCTCGTAAAGCGTGCGCGGTGTGTTGCCCATGGCCCGGGAATGTGCGGGAGGAAGCCCACCTGCGCAAAAAGGCAAAACAAGAGTCTTCCAAACTTAACCTTTCCCTGCTCTACTGACATGAATGTCAGCAAAGCCATTCACCTTTCCGATCAAGGTCCTCCCGGACGATATCGATTTCATGGGGCACGTGAACAACGCGCGCTATCTCAACTGGGTGCAGGACACAGTGCTCGCGCACTGGCAGAAACTCGCCCCCGCCGAGGAAGTGGCCAGCAAGGCCTGGGTCGCGCTCAAGCACGAGATCACCTATCGCCGCCCGGCCTTTCTCGACGATGATGTCATCGCCGAAACCGTGCTGGAGAAGATCGCCGGCGCGCGCAGTTTCTACAATACGGTGATTCGCCGCGGCGAAGACGTGCTGGCCGAAGTGCAGAGCATGTGGTGCTGCATCGATGCCAAGAGCCTGCGACCGGCACGAATCAGCCGCGAAGTCGCCGAAACCTGTTTCGGCCTGCCCGGCAAGCCGAAGGCGCAAACCGGCAGCTAAAGCGCCGACCGCCCTTTGCCTGCCGCGCGCTAGCTCCTATATTCACGCAATGGCCGTTTTCATCCCCGCACTGATCGTTCTGGCGACCGTGGTCGCGATGGAATGGGTCGCATGGGCGAGCCACAAATACATCATGCATGGCTTCGGCTGGGGGTGGCACCGAGACCATCACGAACCGCACGACAATCTGCTTGAGAAAAACGATCTCTATGCGGTCGTCGGCGCGGCGATGAGCATTTCGATGTTCGCGCTGGGCAGCGAATGGGTGATGGGCGAGGGGGCCTGGTGGCCGGCCACGTGGATCGGGCTCGGCATAATGGCATATGGCCTCATCTACACGCTGGTGCATGACGGGCTGGTTCACCAGCGCTACTTCAAATGGGTCCCCAAGAGCGGTTACGCCAAGCGTCTGGTCCAGGCGCACAAGCTGCACCATGCCACGATCGGCAAGGAAGGTGGGGTCAGCTTCGGCTTCGTCTTCGCCCGCAGCCCGGCAGCACTCAAGGCCGAATTGCGCCGCCAGCGCGAAGCGGGCATCGCCATCGTACGCGAAAGCGCCGGAGCCTGAGGCCCCGGCGCTTCCAGTCCGCCGTGTGCGGTCTTACTTGGCGTAGTTTACATACAATCCGTGGATCAGGCCGGGGATATAACCCAGCAGCGTCAGCACCAGATTGATCAGCGCGGTCTTGCCGAGCCCGTGCTTGGCGGCAACGCCGAGCGGGGGCAGCAGGATGGTCGCGATAAGAATAAGAATTGCCATGGGAAATGTCCTTTTGTCGTCCCTCCCGTCGTTCGGGTCATCAACGGGCCGGGGCGCGCGCGGTTCCGCCGGCCTATTCGTTGCGCGTGGCAATCCAGCTCCCGCAGATCACCAGCACGGCGACTGAAATCCAGTACCAGGGATGGCCGAGCGTATACCAGGTGAAGACCGCGCCAGTGGCCATCGCGCCGATCGCCATGGTCTTCGACCTGCGGCTGATCGCACGGCGCTCGCGCCAGTCTTTCACATGCGGCCCCCAGTGGGGATGATCGAGGATCTTCTGCTCGAGCTCGGGACTCGACCGGGCGAAGAAATAGACTGCCAGGAGGAGAAAAGGCACGGTCGGCATGATCGGCAGGGCCGCACCCACGGCGCCAAGCCCGACGGCAAGGAAGCCGAGGCCCTTGTAGAGCGGCCGTTTCAAGTCACCCGGCCGCGATTCGCGCCGCGTGCTCCCGGACCAGCGCAATCATGTTCGGCACGCCCTGCGTGCGATTGCTCGACAGCTGGTTCTTGAGATCGAAGGGTTCGAGCGCGCCAGCCACGTCCATGGTCGCCACTTCGTGGGCAGGGCGATCCTGGACGGCTGCAATCACCAGCGCGACGATCCCCTTGGTGATCGCAGCGTTGCTGTCGGCCAGGAAGTGCAATGTGTCGGCCTCGCCGGTGGGATAGACCCACACCTGTGCCGAACAGCCGCGCACCAGCGTGGCATCGGTCTTGAGGGCATCGGGCATCGCTTCGAGTTCGCGGCCCAGTTCGATCAGCAGGCGATAGCGTTCGTCGCCTTCGAGGAACTCGTATTCTTCGGCAATGTCGGAAAGTGTGCGCATGGCGCGCCTTTAGCGGGCGTGCCTGCGGGCGTCCATCGCGCTTAGCCGAACAGGCCGCCGGGCCGGGTGAGCGCATGGTACAGCACGTAGAACCAGCCGAAAAAGCCATGGATCGCGGCCCAGACGATCGAGCCGTGCAGGCTCCAGCTGATGGCCACCGCAATCGCACTGCCAAGGCCGATCCCGGCGCGCGCGGCGTCGGTGCGGACCACGGTCACAGATCGACGCCGCTGGCGATGGCTTCGAGTTTCTTGATCCGTTCCTTCAGGTCGGCCAGCTCGATCCGCGCCGCGCCTATCGTCGATCCGCTGTCGGGCCGGTCGGCCGCGGGGTGGCGGTCCAGCTCCTCGCGCTTGAGCGCCAGCCAGCCCTGCCAGGCGCGCAGGAGGGCGGCGGCCACGATGGTCAGGCCGACCAGCGCTGCGCCTGCGATTATCAAAGTCGGTTCGAACATAACCTCATGTCCTCCTTGAACCTCGCCGCCTCAATCGGACTGCTTGTCGCGCAGTTCTTCGATTTCGGCGGCGATCTGCTTAGTTTGCCGTGCATCGAGCGAATTGTTGTCGGTCGCGATCCGTTCGAGCACCTTGATGCGTTCGCGCAATTCCTCGACTTCGCGTTTCTCGGCGGCAGAGATACGATCCTCGCTCTCTTGCTGCCGGCCGCGTTCGATGCGTCCCATTGCCCGGTAGCGCTCGCGCATGATGGCGGCGATCGTGGCAATCGCGACGATTGCGACAATGGCGGTCCAGAAACTCATCGGGTCGCTCCCTGCGGCATGGTGCGGACCTCGATTTCCTGCAGGTCGCGCAATTCGTCGATCTGCGATGCCAGCGCGTGATTGCCGTCGGTGGCAATGCGTTCAAGCACGCGGATGCGTTCTTCCAGCTGGCGATGTTCGGTATTGTCCGTGGCCGCTTGTCCGGCCTTGGCTTCGGCGATCCGCGCTTCCAGCTCGAGCCTCTGCAACTTATGGGCCCGGCTGCGGTTGCCTGCGAGCGTACCGAAGGTCAGCACGATCAGCAGGATGGCGAGCACGAAACCGAAGATCAGAAGCAGGTCGGCATCCATCAGTTGGCATCCTTCGTGTCGCGAAGGCGATCGATCTCATGGGTAAGGTGATAACCGCTGTCGGTGACGATACGTTCGACATTGCCGAGCCGGTCCTTCACCGAACCGAGTTCGGCGCGGAGTTCGGCATTTTCCTGTGTGAGCAGCTTCACCCGTTCGACCGCCTGGTCGTTCTTGGGATAGACCGACTTGCCCCAGCTGTTTTCGAGCGGATAGCCGTTCTTGATCCGCATCCAAGTGGTCGTGACCCAGGCAATCGAAATGCACAGAACGCCAACTGCCAAGAACGGGGCCAAGGCCTCAACCAGCATAGCCTTTTCCATCACGCTTTCTCCCCGCGCTTGAGGTTCAGTGGCACGCCGGCATCGCTTGCCGGCTTGTCGCGCAGCGCCTCGATCTCGTCATGCAGCGAATAGCCGCGGTCGGTGACGATCTTCTCGAGCACCACCATGCGGTCCTGCATGGTGTCGAGCTTGTCGTGCAGCTGGCGGTTCTCGGCTTTCAGCGCCTTGGTTTCCGCCGTGTCACTGCGTTCGGTCTTACCGCCCCATTCATCCTCGAGCGAATAGCCGTGCTTGGCACGGATCCAGTTGTTGATGAGCCAGCCACCAGTGCTCAGCGCGATGATGGCAATGACGAATTCGGGTCCACCCCAATTCATGACTTGTGTTCTCCCTGTTTCATATCGAGCGGTGTTCCGCTGTCGGTCGCTTCCACGCTGCGCTGGTCGCGCAGGGCTTCGATCTGTGTTGCCACGTTGTAGCCGCTGTCCGTGACGATGCGTTCGAGCACCCGGACCCGTTCTTCGAGATCGCCCACGCGGCTGGCATATTGGGCGGCCCTTTCGG
>FUFK010042478.1_pt1 | contig 18559 bp, 23 predicted proteins | sample 1021851 | NCBI WGS metagenome assembly FUFK01 (sample SAMEA51879418, study PRJEB19060) | metagenome
TACAGTTATGCTTCTTATATGTCAAGAAAAAAAATAAAAAAAAATTTTTGCGGACAAAACGTAAAGAACGAAACGGGAAATTGGTGAATAGTTGATATGCGACAAGATTATCTTATCTTGGCGAACAAAAACGACTTGCAAAGAATTTATGATAAATTATTTTATGCGCTGGTTATTAGACCGAATCAGCGCATATGTCCAATAGAATAGCAATTGGATATCGGCGCGTTTCGTCACGCGATCAGGTCCAAGGCACGGGCCTCGGTCGACAAGCGACCCAAATAAAAAAATTTGCATCAGAAAATGCGTTTCATTTTGAGCGCATTTTTACGGAAAAGGGGATTTCTGGCGTTGTCGAGAAGCGCCCCGCTTTTTCCGAAATGATCGCTTACGCTGACGCGCACGATATCAAGATTATAATTATTGAAGATATGACACGCCTAGCGCGTGAACTATTGCTTCAAATGCAACTTGCGACGTTCATCGCATCCAAGGAAATCGATTTGTATTCGGCGAATACGGGCGAGAATATAAGTCGCGCTATCTACGACGACCCAATGCGCAAAGCCATGGTTCAAATGCAAGGCGTATTTAGCGAGCTTGAGCGATCCACGCTCACGCGTCGCATGAAAGCGGGACGCGATCACCAGNGGGAAACNGGAAAGCGAAACGGNAAGNCGATNAAAACGNTTGATCGNAACGGAAANATTNGNATCGAAGGAACGCCANGNTTNAGCGANAAACAACCGAAACTCGCNCGGCGCGTCATCGAGTTATCNAAACAAAATCTTTCATTATATAGGATTGCGAAGATCGTNAANNNCGAGGGGTTTCGTTCACGCGCTGGCGGGATTCTTCACGGTCCGCAAATTAAAAACATTNTNCGCGATTACNAACTCGGNTTGATCAATACGTCCAAAACGCCTTCCGCGGTAGAATATCAAGATGGATAAAATGCGATTGAATCGGGCCTTTTTGGGAAAGGCCGATTCCAGAAAAACCGATTCTGCGAGCTTGCTCAAAACATTGCATCGCACGCTCGCCACTAATCAAAACATCCGCGCCGATTCCTTTTATATGCGCGGACCCGCCAACGCCACCGATGCGCTTATTATAACGCTCGCACCTGTACGCTGACGAAAGCGGCATTGGCCCGATTGCGTTACGCAATTCTTGAAGCATATCGACAAAATGCTTGTCGTGATCGTCTTTTAAGCAACAAGGGCAACGCCATTCGGCACGCGTGAAATTAGGCGTGATAAGGCTATACATCCACGCGCCTATTAAGGCAATTGTTTCTCTTCGCGTAACTATATGGCATTTTTGGTCGGGTGAGCGATTACGCTTCCGGCAAACCTTCGGAGTATTGCGTTTTGCCGTCAACGCGTGACGCGGTTAAACAATCGCAATTGTTCGACGCGTCTATGGAATCGTAGGAAACGTGAACCCATCCTGAATGCGGATCGCCAGGAATCCAATATTCGCTAATAACCTGCGAGAAGGAAAGATTGTCGCGGATAAAATGGACGAGTTGAAGATTTGAAATTTCTGAGCTGAAAGCCTCGCAATCGACGGCGGCCTTTGTCCCGCCGTCTAAAAATCCAGCGATATGCGAACTCGAATCGCTTGATCCGATCAAACGATTTATATCGGGGTGGCGATATCCCGACGTAATCTGAATCGGTCCAAATTCCTCGCGGAGCGGTTCGAGAACGCGTTGACAGATCGCGGTCAAGTTGCACAAAACGCGGTCGTTGTATTCGTTCTCGATGCCGTGACGTTGCCCCGTGTCGCTTTTTAGCATTTCGCGAAGCGAGAAGTGCTTGGACAGTTTCATTTTCCGTCGATTAAATCGATTAAACTTTTGTGTTTATGCGAGCGGTCTTCCGCGATTGCTTTGTCGAGTAATTCTTTCGCCGCTGGCGGAAGATTCTTTTCGATAGCGTCTTCGAGGTGTTCTTTCGCTAAATCTTGCGCCTTATCCATAACAAGGTCTTTTAATAGGTTGCCGATCATCGGTAAAACTAAGCTCGGTATCATATATCATCCGGTTTAATAGTTGCGGGTAGTGCATTCGTTTCGCTCTCGTTTTTGTTTGGCGGGTTTCCGCCGTTCGGGTGAATCGGTTCAGGCGTAGACTCAAACCAATGCTTCCCCAGCATTCCAATGATAGGTAGGAATGCTCCAAATGCTAAATTAATGAGGTCTTTTCCCGACGAAGTTAGCTCTTCAGGTTTGTTAATCATTTTCACAACTAAAAACCCAAATAAACCAAACGCCATCAGACTAATTATTAAACGCGCCCAAAATCGCAGTTTTGCGATCTGAACGTCTGGATCGACTGGCGCTTTTATTTTGATTGGTGCGTCTTCCGTTTTCTCGACTGTTTTTTCGATTATCTTTGCCACGTTTTACGCCTTTCGCAAAGTCTGGAATAGAAAGTCTTTTTGACTTTCTAGTTCCCTTTCTACGTTAATTAGTTGAGTTTTCATTGATGCAATATCGCCAGCGATTTTAACCGTTTCATCTTGCGTTCGAATTATCAGATTTTCGAATTTTGTTTGATTCTGCAAACGCTCCTCCTTCGCGGTTTTCTCCTTTGAATGGATGTAATAACCAAGCGCCACAAGTCCCGCGATCAATAGAATCTCAAGCAAAGACGCTTGAGCGAAAATCGTGTTTGCCAACTGCATCGGTATATCCATAACGTCCTGCGATTGCGTCGGTTGTGGCGATTCGTACAAACGAGGATCGTAACTCGCTTGCGGAAAATGATGATCCATCAGGTCGGCTTTGGAAATTTGTCTTTTACTGGTTGAACAATATCAGTTTTCCATTTTTCGATTCCATGATGAAAGATGTAATCGAGTTGATCCCCAAAGCTGGGGAAATTTTCTGATCGATCCCTTTGATATTGTTTTGATTCGTATTCTGTTTGTAATTCAGCCTTTGCAATCTCCCATTCTTTTTTTGTGCATTGCGGTTCATCTGTCCACGTTATTTGATCAAAATCATCTTCCGCATAATTGACCCATTTATCACTAGAAATCCCTAGTTTTTCCATTATATTCATGCTTTTATCTCCATTGCTATGATTGAGGTCGTTGATCCCCAAAATGTATCGCCTTCCCTGCGGTTTATACCTACTGCGTAACTGTTATTAGTCTGAATATAAATAGTATAAACATGAGCAGTTGAAGCATCTTGAGCAGTATCAGTGAATTGTCCTGTTGCTGACCATACTGCTGAATCTTGCGTTGAAAGTCCTGCATAATAAAAAGCTTTGCCATATGGATGCGTACCTGAACTACCAACTTGCAAATTTGTTGTTGAAGGACCAGTTCTTTTTATAAATAAACCTAATCCTGTTGCACCATTAACACTTGTTGATAAATCCGCCATTATTAAAATTTTAGATCCAGATATTTTTGGTGTTAAAGAAACAGAAATACCAGTATCACGTTCATCAGTTGATGCTGANAAGACGTTAAGAGTGGTGTTTATCGTTGTTTGTACTTGTAAGATACTATCTGAAGGGAAATTGGTATAAGCAAATGATCCAGTTAATTTTGATGTTGCTAATTCTCCAGAAAGCGTAATATCACCATCGGACCCTGGATCGGTAACGCTCGCAAGCGTCAACCAATGATTGTTTCCCGCGTCGCGTATCTTTAAAGCGTAAGGCGCTCCGCCCGTCGTATCGAGCCAAAGCATTCCCGCCGCCGTTGACGAAGGCGCGGACGTTCCAGAATTTAGCGTTTGTATTGCGCTTAAAGCGCTATTGATATCGGCGCGGACCGTTGCGCCTGAAGCGTTTGCAATTACATAATCATGTTGGGCCATTTCTTTAACTCGCTAGGGTTTCGGCTATGACTTGAAGATTTTGAACTCGAATATTGTATTCGGAGTCAATTGTTTCCGGAAAAATTCTAAATTGATGCGCTCGAGCGGTTCGTTCCTCGACGTAGAAATCCGAATAATCGCCATAGGTCGGCGAACCGCTGGGATCGTCATTTGTTGACCGTACTTGAATACGGATTGACGTTTTATCGAATTCAGTATCATCCCAATCGGTATATGAATCGACGTTTCCAGGTCGCGAATCAATTAGATCAAGAACCGATTCCGAAATCGTTTTTATGAATGAACGCAATCGCACGGTTTTAACCGATCCGAGATCCATCGTATTTGCGAAATCGTAGCGCGGAACGTCTGACGAATATCCCGCGCTTTGCGTGTTATAGATGCCGCTCAAGGCGTCAAATCTAACGATTGCGTCAAAATCGGAAACGACGTCGATCTGATCTTCAGAAACGATTTTTAAAATATCGTCAACCGCAACCGTTTTGTTTTTTGTCCCAGCAAACGCGGTTTCCTCGGTCACGGTTGCGTCGGTTGCAAGTTGCGTCAATGACGCGCCTGACGATTGCACAAACGTAGCAAGCGAAACTTGATCGCTTGAATCATGGGCGCGGATCATATACGTTCCCGACAAAAGCGGCACGATTGCGCTGGTTTGATGCCCTGCGACATGATCGATGAGCTTAACGCCTTGCGACCAAGAACTCGCAGCAGTATCGACCGAGTGCTTGATCGAATAGTATCCGCCTTGCACGACGTCGAGATCGCTTGATAGATCCCATTGCAAAAGCGCCATGGTCCCGATTGAGTTAATAAACAAACCCGTAACCGCGCTTGGTGGCTCTGCTAATCCCGTTGTCGTAATCGTGGTCGTTGCCGCGGTTGAAAGCGTGCCGTTCAGGTGACGCGCACGCACTCGAAGATCGTATGCGCCGATCCCGAAATCGAAAAGATCAACGCTTGTCAATCCGGTTTCGAATGCGGGTTGATACGCGGACGCGCTTGATAATTTGTAATCGACGATATATCGATCAAGAAAATTAGACGCTACCGCGGTCCAAGAAAACGTGACCTTCGTTTTTACTCCTGCGCCGTCACGCGTTGAATAGATCACCTCGGTCGCGCTTAGATTCGTCGGTGCGGCTATCGTTTCCGTTCCGGTCGTAATACCTGAAACNGCGCTTGGTTCGCTTTGGATATCGCGATCATAAAAACTGTCAAAATGCTCTTGCATTTTAACGTTAATCCCGCCGTATGGAGAAATCGATACTTCGCGAACTCGAAACTCTTTCGCCGAATAGCTTAACGCGTCCCATGTGAGCGTTACGATATCGCCAGGAACAACGTCGGCGCTTTCCGCGGTTGTGTTTATCGAGACTGAGGTTTGCGCTCTCGATTGTTTAACAAGTATTTGCGCGATATGGCGTGCGACGTTGTACTCGGTGCATCCTGCGATTGAAACGCGCTTGACAAGCGACTCGCTTCCGTCCTCGGTGAGATATCCGTTTCGAATCGTGTTTTCTGATCCGACGTGCGGATCGGGCCAAATTGCCTCGGCGGGTTTGTAATCGTTGTTCTTGTCGAAATAGGTAATTATCGCTTGGTTGATTCGTTGTTCTTTCGTTCCGCGTGAAATTGCGATTCCGCCAATGATGTTCGTGGTATCGTAAGCGACGACGGGTGTTCCCGAAAACGGTTGATCCGCGTGGAGAAAATACTTGCCACCGCGGAAATGGAGTTGACCGAGGAACGATTGAAGAATCAGTTTGACGTTATCAACGACGGCGTTTTGCGGATTTATAATAATGTTACAAGTAAAGCGTTTATTGCCGCTCGATAGTTCATCGCAATAATCCCGCACCGCATTAAACGAAGTCGTATCGATTAAGCTGGACGAGATCCCTGCGCCGTAACGACTGTTCGTTAAATAATCTTTTAATATGTTCGCGGGGTTGTCGTTGTTTCCGGTAAGTGAGCGCCCTTCGACCGTGTGCGTAATTTTCGGTACTTTGTTTAAAGTATCGTTTGTTGTTTCGCCGTAATAAAATTGATGAAACGCCGCCGCAACGCCTTTAAGTTTGTGGTTTGTTGTCCATGAAACGGGTTTGGGCGTTCCAGACGTATCGCTTGCCCAGCCTTGTCGAAAATCATTAACGTAAGTACCTGGAAATGGAAACTGTCCATCTATATCTGATTGCGTGTAATCGATGCCCGAATCAGATCCGGTCCATTCGCGCCACATCCAATTGAATTGATCGGTATCAAGAGGAAAACCGTTTGCTTGCGTTATACTTGGTTCGGTCGTTGGTCGTATGCTTACGATTGGCCCCTCGCTGATTGCATAGTATCGAAATAACACATCCCCAGGATCGGTGTTTGTTTCCTGGAAAATCAACTTTCCCTCGGTCGTTCGCGTTCCGTAGATAATTGGCAAGGATGCGGTTTGCGGTTTGTATGGATTAAATACGACATAGCTCGCGCTCGATCCGGTTTGCAGTTCGTAATCCGCGTCAAGATCGACCTCGGTGGACGTTAAAATATCGACGTTTTGCGCTAGGTTTTCGCCGATTTGTTCGATGGTATTGAATGACGTATCGACTGCGCCGCCGCCAATGTTTGTAACTTCATTGAGCGCACCAGATCCAGCCGCAACAACCGCACCCGTCGCGCCGCTTGTTACGCCGCCCGTATCAATGCCAACGGTTTCTGCGATTGCTTCAACCGTATTTATAACCGTATTCTGGTCGCCTTCACTCATAAATCGATTTTTAACGTCTGGCGAATTATTCCGTTTGGAACAATTTCATTAAATAACGAAACTAAATAATCCAAATTAGTTTCTATAAAAATACGTTTGCAATTATTTTGTTTTGCGAAATGCGAAACGCTTTGTAGCGCATTAGTCCAATGATTATTTACGTTTTTAATTTCATCGCTCATTTTGACAACCGAGTAAAGCGTCAGATTTTTAGAACCTGAAAGCATCGAATTCCCGATAAAGCTTAAACATAAATATCTATCGTTCCCGTCTTCGCTCGAAATCCAAATTTGCGCGACGCCTTGCTCGCAAAGTAATAAAAACCGCGCCATTGTCGCTTCATAGCGCTCGCCGATTTGCGTAAGATTGCGCGTATCATTAAGAGCGTTTTTTGATAATGTTTTAAACTCATCCCAGCGATTAAGGATTTCGTCAAATTCGAGTTTGCGGAGCGTTATTCCTGAGTTCCCCACGTTATTTTTTTCCCGATCTGGTCGCGTAATGAAAACGATGGATCGCCAGTAAAGACAAGCTGTTGCGATTTATCCGTTAAACGACGACCGTTAAACGATTTGATTCGCGCCCATGCGTTCGCTACGTCCAAAACGATTTCCGATCTTGTCGCGGTTTCGGCGTATTTAAGCGCGTTTGTTTGTCCTTCGAAAACCTGGATCGGGTCGTCAATACCCGATCCGGTTGAGTCTAATAATGCGAGATAAACGGAAACCGTTTTGCCGATATGCCCATTCGTAAAAAGGTCGTTTAATATTGTGGTCGTCGCGCTGGCGATGGTCACGGTAATCGATGAATTCGTTATCGATGATTCCTCGCGAATTTCCGAAACATCGACAAAAAACGAGCTTGGTATATAATTATTTGAATCGTAGGTAATCGTATTCGAGTGATTCGTATAATAATAATTTGAGTTAAACTGCATTTTTAAAAGCGTGACGATATTGAACGCGCCACTCGCCAACGCGTTTTTTTGATTCGTTGTCAGTCCTCGACTCAAAACGCCTCGCAAAGATTTAGAGAAAACGAAAAGACGTTTGAGGTATTCGTCGTTGTCTCGAAAATTCCGCTTTCCGAATAGACGGTAAAAGCGACGTTATCAACGACCAGCGCCTCGTTATCGCTTGGCGAGGTTTGCAATTCGGGTTCGATTGCTATGGTCGCATTTCCTGACGTATCGCAAGTTACATCGCCCGTAACCATGTATATTTTAGTGTGATTCGTGAACCCGATAAAATCACCCGCTTTTAAAACGGTTATCTCTGCGCCCGTTCCCCATCCATCGGTTACGATGGAGCGCCCCGTCTGCGATGCGCCATTAACGAGCGGCGTTCCTTGCGTTGCGCCAGCCGCGTCTTTTAAGACGGGCGGCTTTACCGTGAACGTGTCAAATGATCCGCGTTGCTTCATCATAAACGCGTAAATCGGCGCAAACTCGGCTCGCGTCATGGGCGGATAAGTCGCGTATAGTTTCCAATATTGACCGCCAATCAAACGCGTTTGCCGTCGTCCGCTGATCGCCTTTGCGACGATGGTTTGCTGGTACGATGTAATTTTTAGATCCGCAAATGCAGGACTTGTCGGAAGCGCTCCGCTCATATTGCTCGTCGCGTTTGACGTTGTAATGATTGATTGATGATCGCGACCAGCGTATCGCGTCGCTCATGTAATAAAGAATCGATTCCGCGTGCGTCAACCGCATTGATGTTGATTAATACAGGAGTCGATTTTGCTATCGCATTATTTGGCGTAATCGTTCCGGTTCTTCCAGGCGTGAATAATTCCGGTCCGCGTTCTCCGACGATATAAGATTTGTTCATCGCAACGTCTCCGCCGAGGTATCGTTGCGGCGGAGATTCGTTTGCGATTTTTCGAACATTCGCCATACCTAGCGCGTAGATGATACCCGCCAGGATCGGCCCCGCGTATGGTCCCGCGGTAAGCGCTTTCGTTGCGGCTTCGTATGTACTCATCGTCGTATTTGTTATTGCCGCGGCTTGATATAAACGGAAAAGCTCAATTGACTCATCCTTGACGCCAGCCGCCATGCTTTGAATCGTACCAAGCGCCGATGTTGCCGCGTCTTTTTGCGCTTTTTTTGCGGCTTCGGCTTTTTGTTGTTCAAGCTTTATATATTCCGCCGCCGACTTTTCGTATTCGAAATCAAGCTCGGCGATGAGCGCCATTTCATCTGCGGCGGCTTGTTCCTTTTCCGCGGTCATTTTTTGAGCGGCGATTTCGTATTCGCGATCAAGTTCCTTGATCATTTCGATTTCTTCTTTGTGCGCTTGCGCTCGCGCCTTTGCCGCTTCCTCGGATTTCTTTTGCGCTTCGACTGCCGCTTTTGCGGCTTCCTCTTCTTTTTCTTTTAATGCGAGCGCGTCTTTTTGCGCCTGGACTTGCTTTTCCTGCGCGATCCTCGCATCCTCAATCGCTTTCTTCTGATTCTTTAGTGCCTTACGTTGCTTGGCGAGTTCGTCGATCTGCTTTTGTAGTTCTTGCTTTTGCTCTTTGATTTCTTTGTTCGAATCGCCTAACAAAGACGCGAAAAATCCTTGCTCTTTGTTCGATTCTTTTAGCGCTTTTTTCTTTTTAACAAGCTCATTTATATCTTTTTGGATGAGCTTGATTTGCTCATCCAAAGGCTTAGCGAGCTTTTCGGTAGTTTCAAAAAACGGATCAAGCGCGTCATTAACCAAACCAACTAAAGGCGAGATCGCACCTTTAGCGGCATTGGTCATGATCGTTAAACGGTCATTAAATTGTTCCGTTTCTCTGATTGCTTTTTCGCTAAAGATCCCGCCTAATGATTCAAGTTGACGCCCTACGCCCTGGATTGCTTCTCTGCCACTTGTCAACATTGGCAATAAATCTACGCCAGCGCGTCCAAATAAATCAGCGGCTAGCGCGGCTTCACGCCCTGAACCTTTAACGCGTTGCATACCGTCGGCGACTTGGAAAATAACGTCTTCCAAAGGAAGCGCTTTGCCCTTGGCATCTACAAACGCAACGCCTAATTCGTTGAAGGCTTTGATAAGGGTTTTGTTACCATCCATCGCTTGGCCGACTCGTCTTGCGAGTTGTTGCATTCCGCGATTGAACGATTCAGTCGAAACCCCTGCAAGTTGGGAGGCTAATTGAAATTTTTGAATCGACTCCGTACCTATATTCATTTGAGTCGATAACTTGCCGATTCTATCCGCCGTATCTCTAAATGACTGTATTAAGCCACCTAAAGCGGCGCCGCCTATCAAACCCGCGACGGCGGTTTTCATCCCGCCAACGGATTTCGAAAGGTTCCCCATCGATTTATTAACGGAAGCAAATGCCGCTTTCGTTTTATCGATGCCCTTAATTTCGACGGTTGTTGATACGCTCATTTTTTAATTCGAAGTAAGCGATCCAGGTCCGAAACTCGATTTCGGAAAATTCAAGAACCTCGGCTATTGATTTCTTGAGATTTTCCGCAAGCTGGCAAATCGCGTAAAGATCAGGATCGCTTTTCAGTTTTTTGCAATATCATCCTGCGAGGGTTCCGCTTCCTCGAATTTGTTGCAGATAAATTGCACGACGCTAGGATCGAATTCATCGACGATCTGATCAAGTTGATTCAGTTTAAAAAGCGCTTTCCCGTCTTTGTCTCGCGCCTGGAAAACAAGACGGCAAGCGAGCGCTTTGTCGAATTCGTCCTTTGAATAGTGTTTTAGCATCATTGAGCGCTGAGATAACCGCATCGTCGGGCGAAAGTAAATCGTTACGGGTTTACCATCGTCGTCTTGCCATTGAGGAACCTCGAACGATAGAAGTTCCTCGGCAAGTTTTGCGGAATAGTGCGCTTTGGCGATTTTAGTAATATCGGTCATTACGCGTTATTAAGAGTTAGCGTTCCGGTTCCCTGGAACGAAAACGAGAATCCAATCGGTGCGTTTAATGACGCGCTGATTGAGAAGTTTGTAATAATAATAGAAGCAGAATAGTAGTCGCCTGCGCGAGCTTCCAATCGGGTAAAGCTTTATAAAAAAAGTCGAATCCCCGCCCGACAAAGCGGTTTGAATCGATTCCTGAGAGGTATCGTCATCGTTCCAGAGTGCTTCCGCGCTTCCAGAGAATGACGTTTGCCCAGGAATGAAAGTTTTCGCAAGCGATGTTCCCATTTCGGTTGTTTCAATCGTGTCCGCGGATTGCTCCAACGTCCATGATTGAAGCGATGCAATCGCTGAATAAGTTGAATCATCCGGTGACGTTTGGAGAACGCCACCATTTCCACTTGATGCCGCCATAATGATTTCCTTTCAGATTAAAGCGCCGCGTCTGGCGCGTTCTCCGCATTCTGATAAACGACTGTATATGAATGCGTTATTTTTCCGATTCCAGTTGACCCGTCACCGGATAAAGTAATCTCAACGCTTGATAGATAACTATCTTGCGCGAGATCGTTTAAAGTTATGTCGCCGCTCATTGCGATTTCGATTTCTTTTCCAATCTGGTCGAGCGTATCATCGACGTTCGCAGAATCGGTCGCGTATCCTTCGACGATCAATGTAAGATCGCGGGAAACGTGACGCGTCGCGCCCATCGATTGAATCTCGATTGCTTCGTCGGTTGTGTAAATACACAAACCTGGAAGTCCCGCGCTTTCCATTGGATAGACGCGAGATTGAAAAACATTCGATCCGGTCGTCGTCAGTCCCGTCAGCGTGGTCGCGGCGCGTTCGCGAATTTGTCGGCGCAGATGATTTGCCATTACGTTCTAAGGCGTAAAACGCTCATCCCCTCGCCGTCGGGTTGCACTTCTACAATCGTGTAAGTCGTACCCGATATCGCTAACGTGTCGCTTTGCACTACGTTTGGAACATCCGACGTTCGAACAATGGCGGTCGGAGTCGTTGTTTCAACTCCGACCTCCCCGCCAACGTCCTCGAGCGAGTATTCGTTTCTTAAAAGAGCGCTAATGGTCGAAGACGATCCCGCGGATACGTCCGTAAAGGTCGCGTCCGTTACGCCGAAATCCGCTAAAAATTCCAGGCGCATTTCATCGTCTTCGACTGCCATTATTAGGCTTTGCGCTTTTTGGTTTTGGTTTCAGACTTTTCCAAACCGACTGATCGATTTGAATCCGCCTTTACCGCTTTTTTCATTGCGAGCAAAGCGTTCGCGTCCTCGTCCGCTAGATCATGACTTGATCCAGCGGGAAGGTGCTGACCCTTTACCGCGCAATCGTTTACGATTACGACTTTCATGTGGTCATATCGAGACAAGCGGCGAAAGACTGAGCGTGGCGCACGGCGATATCAATTTCTTGATGAACGACGATTCTTACGCTTCCGCTTGCGCTGTTTGTGTAAGGATCAACCAAAACGTCAGGACCGCCGCCGAAAACGCCCATCATAAGCTGGGAGAAATCGCCAAAGATCATTGCGGAACACTCTCCGCTTGTTGATCCTTTGGTCAGGTCGCTTGGTACGTTGGTTGAGATTCCAAGACGATATCCATAAATTGAATCGTATGGATCATTCAGGATCATGTGCGAATCGGTTGAAGATACGCGCACGGTGTTAGCCATCTTGGACTTGGCTTTAGGATTTGTGATAAACCCTAAAGTCGCCGCATTCAAAGCCGCGTTATCGACCTCGACCTCTTTTACTAGGTCGGTGACCATCGCCCAAGTTGGAGCGCCGCCATTAGTTCCAATTGCTACGCTTCCGATCCCGCTGGTCTGAGTGATTCCGGTCGGCTCATTGGATGCGCCGCCCTCGATTGCTACGTCCTCGATCTTATTCGCCACGGCGTTTAAGAGATCATCGCGAACGATTTGCTCAATCGATGGATCGGACTCAAGCAAGAGCAACCGAGAAACATCGGTTCGCGCTCCGAGGGTTCGACCTACCATCGTGATTTGCGCAGTCGTTTGCGTCTGATCGGCTACGTCTCCGCTTTCCGCAACGAACGCGGCAGATGCGCCAGCGCTGATTTTCGGAATTTGGACTTTCGTATTTAGTCCGCTCATGATCCGCATTCCCATATCGGAAAGAATCAGGCGAGCGCGGAGCGCTTCGACGAACTCGTTTGCGAGTTGAACGGAAGGCGCGAAGAATCCACCGGAAGCGTTTGTGCCGACAGTCAATTCACGCTTTTGATCGATTCCGTAATCTCTCCAAGCGAAATCCGGGACATAGAATCCCTGCGGTTGTTTTCCGCGCTTGTTTGCAACTTCTTGGCTCATTTCGGCTTCGAATCCGGCCCCGCTCCAATCGCCACGGGATGCGGCGTTTAAAGCTCGCAGGAAAGAATAGTTCCGCTTTTCTTCGACGGGTTTCATAACCGGTTCTGCGGCTGAATCAAGCGGCTTGCTTTCGATTTGCTCAAGCAAAATTCCGCGGAATTCTTCCAGGCTTGTATTTCGCCCGATTGCTTCCTCGCCTAAATCGCGCTTATTGTGGCGAGCCGCGAGTGCTAAGATTTCTTTATTTGTCTTGGCGCGTTCGGCTAATGCCTTTTCGTGAACGGCGCGAAGCTTTGATTCATCAATTGAATCTCCGCCCTCGTAATTATTGATTTTTTCGATTGCGTCCATCTTTGTTACATCCTGTTTTGATGGTTCTTTAATTTCTAATCTCCCTCGATTTACACCTACCGTACTATCAGCCGGCACGGAGACAACGGAAATTTCTTTGATATCGGTTGATACCCGATAAACTGACCGCCCCTCGATTCGCTCGTCTTGTTCTTCCATCGACTTGATCGAATAACCAATCGAGATGTTTGAGAGGATACCGTTTCGGATTTGCTCGAGCGTTTCGCGTTGTAGCTGGGTGGACGTTCCCAATCTAATCACGGCTCGACTTTTCAGGTCGCCGTCGCGTTTGACGCTTTCCACAACTCCAAGAACTCGCTCCGCATCGTGCATGAAAAGCACGGGAGCGCGACCACTTTCCAGGAAAGAAGTATCCATTCTTTCCTGATCAATTATTTCGTAACCAAACTCGCGCAAAACGGGTTCCTCGCTAACGAATGCCACGTTGAAACGCGTTTTGTCTTTGTCGTCTTTTCGAAGTCTAACGGAGCGGTAAAAGGTCGCATCGATTCCGCGTTCTTCGTCTTCCTCTTCGTTATAAGCGTTTTGCTCCTCGGTTTCGCCCATGTTGCCTTTGGCGAATTCGATAATTACCGAGTCGTCGGTTTCTTCGTAACCGATAACGTGTCTTTGTTGTTCAGTTTCCATTTTCGATCTCTATTTGAACTAATTGATCAACTTTCCTGTTTGAAAATGTTACCCCTGGATTCCCTCCCCAAAGCAAATGCGCGATCAAACCCGCCCCAGGATATCCATCAGCGTCGGGATCGTAATTTTTTGGCGCTTCCAAATCAACCGCGTGCCTTGCAAAAAATGATTTCATTCTTTTGACAACGTCAGGCGATAGTTCTTGCCGTTTCACTAATTGATTCGCTCGCCTTACACCGACCAGCGTTCCGCCCCGTCCGTATTCTTTGCGCCACTTCAAACCTTTTGCCGCCGCTTCCGCCATTCCTTTTGTTGGCGTCAAATCGATTTCAACGCCTTTATAAATCATCGCTTTCGACTGACGGCGTTGCTGGNCCCTTCGGCCCCAGCGGTAANANATTCATATCAACGCCAAACTTATCGGCGAGTTGTAAATCAGCCTGAATTTGCGAAAAGACTGCTTCCGCATCGCGTCCGAAATGCGCTTGCACGTCGCTTGGCGAATATATTCCGTTTTGCAGTCCATCGATCCAGGCGCGGATTTCTTTTTGCGGATCGATTGGAGAAAAGCCCCGCCCCTTGAAATGGGCGGCGCTTGCAAACTTTTCGAAACGATTATCAGGAAACGGGAGAACGCCTTTTGCGATTCCGATTGATAGCCATTCACGAAAAATCGGTTCGGCGAAATGCTGAATCAAGAATTTTTGAAGCGCCTTGAAATGGTCACGTTCCTCGGTTGCGCCTTGGCGAATCGAGCTATAACTTACGCCTTCGAGATTATTGGAAAGCGATACATACGAGATTCCAAGACCTGATGCGATTGCTCGCAATACTGCTTTGTGAAAGTCGCCGAATGCGGTCATTGGGTGATCAGGCGACCACGGTTGAATCTCGACGCCTGGTTTTAGTTGCGTGATGCTTCCAGGTTCAACGTCCATGATCGGCGCAAGGTCCGCGAAGTCGTCGCCGTCATACGCTTGTCCATCGGGCGAGCTTAAAAATAGCGACTTCGAAGCCGCCAAGCGTGCCGCGATTAGTTCCGCTTGGAGATAACCGTTCAACATATGTTGCGATTCCATGACGGGTGCGAAATGAGTTACGCCCCGCGTTTGTTGGGATCGCTCGGTCGTATAGATATGAATGATTTCTTCCGCAGGAACGCGCACGCGACCCGCTTTACGATAGCCGTAGCCAAGATCGTCAAACGGATGCGATGGACCGTTGAACATATGATAAGCAATCGGGCGATTAAAATTATTNATTTCAACGCCCATGATGATGCGATTTCCCGTATCTTTTTCGCTCGTATTGTATTCTTCATCGAGAAAATCCGGTTCGATCAATTGGATCGCGTAGCCGTAATCGTTGTCGGCGTTTCGGATATGTTTCACCATGACCTCGCCGTCTCGGATCAGTCCATCAATGATTAAGTTTTGTAAATCGATCCAAGAATATTTCCCCGTAACATCGCAAACCCCTGCGCGGCCCCATTCGCGCCAGCGACTTTCGATTATGTCGTTTCCTTGCTGATCGAGTTCGCCGAGGATTTCGTTTGGACGCGGAAGATTTCGCGCCTTGCTTTGGAAGTGCAAACCGTTCTCGCCAACGATATTCGTTCGGAATATTTGGAGCGCCCTTTGCGCGTATGGTTCGTTACGGCAAAGCTCGCGAGCGCGGTCGCGTAGTGCGCGGAGCGACGACCGGATTTCCTTGTCGGCGCTTGACGAGGGCGAGAGAAAATCCGCCAAAAGCCTAGAAGCTTTGGCGGCTTGATACGACCGTGCGAAAATCGGCCTTTTGGTTTTTGTGTTTTGCCGCCAAGAGCGCGGATCGTACCAAGCCATAATTTTAATCAGTTAAAACGTAATAAAATATTTTGATCGGTGCGCTGACCCGCTTCCGCTCTCGTCTTGTTGATTTTTGCTTTGACGCGTCCGCGGTAGAAGTCGAGTTGGCTTCGAACGTCGTCCATACTTTTTAACGTGTTTGATCGATCTGAAACGGAATAAGAATCGGTAAGCTTTTGCGCCAGCGATTCCATGGTCGCTTCGAGGTGATCGACCATTTTTTCGTCATGATCGCGAGGATCGGCGCTCGATGCCGCAAGATTCCCTAAGACTTCCCATTGACCGGATGCGATTTCGATTCGTTCAGAATCGCTTGAGCGCGTTATGTACGCGTTCCAGTTATAAGTCCCCGCGGTATAACTCGCGGTTGTAGATGAACCGACCTCGATTAAATACTCGCTTCCGCTTTCGGTCGCGTTAATCGTAAAGGTGGTCGAGCCTGCGCCTTGTAAACGGGCAGAGTATGAAAGCGCGTAACTTGCGAGCGGATAATCGCTTGCCAAGTCGTCTCGTTTCCAAACCCATCTGTTTCCTACCGTTAGAGTTTCAGGCTCGACGTTCGGATAGTTTGTTGAGTCAAATAAATTTGCCATTTACCATTTTGTGACAAAGTTTTTGCGTCGTCTCGGTTGCATCGGTTTCTCTTTTCGAACCTCGCTTAATTTTGCTTGGATTTTTCGGGTGTCCGCGTTGAGCGTATGGAACGCGGCGAGGTTGTAGACGAGTAGATCAAGCGCTTCGTTTCGAGTTCGGATTTTCTTGAATTCGGTTCTTGGGATTCCTCGACTGTATCGAGTGACGAGTTTCTCGGATGTAAGTTGTCGGACGAATTCATCATCGGCGAAATCTCCGATATGGAAATATCCTGGGCCGATTTCCGAGTTTCGGAGACGCGTAAAAAGGATTTGCTTGATCGTGTTGACTCCAAGCGGGAAGACATTAACGCGTGCGGCGTTATTTTTACTTGGTCGCCCGACGATTGGTCGATCTGATCCGCCGACGCCTTTCCCGACCCAAACGCCATTTCCGCCCATCGTTTGAGCAAAGCGGTAAACTCGGTCAGGCTCATAACCTGAATCGAGAATAGTACGAACGATTCTGAGATCATTTCCGGTCGGATGTTTCCATGATCGTCTAAGATATTTTGCGAGTTCGTTCCATACTTTTTCTCCGGTTGGCGCTCCGTAGAAAATCGCGAGATCCAACATCCACAACTCGTCCAAATGCCCGTGACCGCATACGAGACATTCGACGCGATCCGATTGAACATCGACGCCAGCGGTGAGTACCGAAATATCTCCGTGTGGGATCTCGTCATCGTATTTTTCAATCCGCGCAAATAAGTCATGTTCGTCGATGTCAACCGCGTCTTCCTCCCACGTTTCGCCCAGCGCGGTATTGATGAACACGCGAAGCGATTCGGTCCCGTGCGCTTTTGCTTCCAAAAACTCCCTGACAAGTCCCTCTAGGCTTGTCCAGGGTGAGGAAAGCGCGTTGAGCGAGAAACCCGCGATCCCGTGAAAATCCGCCGTCGCGTTCCAGCGTCCGCTTTTGATTTTTTGCTTTCGCTNGATATCGGTCCAAGCGGTTTCGCATTCCTCGCANATNATCCGCGCCGTTTCNGGTCGATCTTCGTCCCATTGAACGTGCGACCACTTGAGCGCTTGCCANTGNCCGCATTCGCATTGAAGCTCGAAAAATCGTTGATCGCTTTGCTCGAAGGCCGCTTCGATTCTTGATGCGCCTTTGATCGTCGGCGTTGAAAACATCGCGATTTTGCGATTGAAATAATTTTGAGTTCGACGTATGCCCAGATTTATAGGGTCGCCCTCGCTTCCCGCTGACGGAGGAAATCGATCGACTTCGTCCATAAGCAAAATTCGAATCGGTCGAGAAGCGAGCGACGCGGGAGAGTTTGAACCCGCGATGCTTAATCTTGCGCCGTTGAAAAATATCTTTTGAAGAATCGTGTTGTCGCCGTCTCGACTTTTCGGATCGCCAATGAGTTGCTTGAGCGCTGGCGTGTTTTCGATCATGGGCGCGAGTCTGTCCATCGACCACGCCCTCGCCATTTCTAAAGTCGGTTGCAAAACGAGAATCGGCCCGTTCGCGTCGTGATGGACAAAATATCCGAGAATGTTGTTTAAAATCTCGGTCTTGCCGACTTGCGAGGAAGTCATGACGACGATTCGCTCGACCGCGGGATCGTTGAACGCGTCCATGATCGCTCGCTGATATTCGGCCCGTTCCGTTCGCCACTTTCCCGGATTTGGCGAACCGACTGGAAGAACTCGTTCTGAATCGCTCCATTGGCTAACCGTTAGCTTGGGAGGGGGTTTCAAAATCGCTAGGAGTTCCGAAGCGAGCGACGGTCGATCCAATCTCGCTAAGTGCCTCCCGGATAAGTCCCTCGACAGTTTCTTTACACTTTGTCGCATCGCTCTCGGTCGCTAGTATTCCCGCCACGCTGACGGGGATCGCTAGAAGTTTTGTTTTTGCCGCATGGAAAGCGCGTCCGCATTCTTGCAGAACCGCGTCTCGGTCGAGCAGATCGCCTTCGATGATTTGCCGCTCACGTTGAGCGATCAGCGCGTCCTCTTTCATTTTCACGTTCCGCCATTCTGAAAAATCAATTGGCTCATTTGATTTTTCTGGCATTTGAATTGGTCGCCCTAACGCTTTGGCGCTTTCGATCAAATCGAAAAAGCCCTGTTCATCGCGTTTGATGATTCCTTTTTTTTCACTTCTCGAAATATGCGCTTTTGTGTAGCGCGTCATTTTTGCGAGTTGTGATCCGTTACCCTTCATGGTTAATTTCGTTACTCCTGTAACTAAAAAGAAATCGANGTGCGCAAAACC
>FUFK010066348.1_pt1 | contig 18557 bp, 23 predicted proteins | sample 1021851 | NCBI WGS metagenome assembly FUFK01 (sample SAMEA51879418, study PRJEB19060) | metagenome
TTGTTTCTGTTCCAAAAAATACTAAGTGTCTATCTGGTGTAGATACTAATACATGACGTGATGCAGTAGGTGCATTAGCTAATAATGTAGCTCTCGTGTTAACAGCGTTACCAGCAGCTGCGTCCCATTCAAAACATCTACCATTATAAATAAGTGCAATTAATTTTGTTCCATAGTTATCTAATATCCACATTCCTGGATCAATTGTAAAGTCAGCAGAAGATGGGTCACCCCATGCAACGTATCCTGATATATTAGTTACAGTAGCTCCTGCACTATGGCCCGCTTTAGTTGTACCATTAACTTCTCTAGCACCACCACTTAAAATATTAGTTGTAGTATTATTATTGGTATAACTTATATCTTCTGATCCAATTCTTATTTCTCCAGATGCAGGAAAAGCTGCAGTGTTAGTTAAAGGAATATCTGTTACAGTATCATTAATAGTAGAAGCCAAAGTATTTGTAGAAGCACCAAGAGCAATACCACCCCATAATGCTGTTCCCCAACCATAGCCCCCTAACTGTAAAGCTGGTCCCACGTTATAATAACAAAGAACTGATGTTGATCCAGCATTGGTCATAGGACTACTGCCTTCAGCTGAGTCCATTGTAATTGTAAAAGTTGTAGTAGTTGGTATTGAAGTTACCATGAATTTTTCATCTTCAAACGTAGCATTACTATAAGCCGATGTTCCAGGTACACTACTTACACTATCAAACATAACTATATCATTGGCTACTAATCCATGAGCCCCGGTACATGTAATCGTAACAGTTTTTGAACCATTACTACTAGTGAAATCTGCACCTGTTAGTGTAGCTCTAATAGGATGAATATCATAATAAACATCCCCTGAGTATACATATAAAATTCTATTTGTTCCTATGGCTGCATATTTAATACCAGCATTATCGTCCCAATGATGGACCGCTCTACACGCTCCTGTAAGTTTAGATTGTCCTAGTTGTTGCCAGCCACCTATTTTTTCTGGACTACCATATCTAAATCTTACATTATCACCATCAAACCATTGCCCTTCAGCTCCGGTCTCTGTAACTTGTTTATTAAATCCTGGTAGAAAGCCTAATTTTTGTAACATATATAAACCTGTTTATTAGGTGTTATAGCAGATTAATGGGAATTTCAATAGATTAAAGCAGAGGGAATCTGTGGTGGGTCATCCCCCTGCAAGCTTATATTATAAACTATTTTTTAGGTAGTGTAAAGCCTTTATACCAAGCAGGTAATCCTATAAAAGGTCTTTTATCAAAAGCATTTTCTTTGGCATTTTTTGATCCTGCTTTATTGTAATGTAAAAATACTTGTCCACAATCTTTACCTTGAAATTCTTCTCGCCAGTGTTCTAAATCACAACCAGAATATATTAACATATCTCCCGGTTCAAGATCTACTTTAATACCTGCTTGACCTTTTTTACCTGTTGGGTCTATATATATTGGCCAATCATCACCACCTAAATTTAATGTGGTTGATATCTCACAAGAATATCTATCTTTGTGTCTATGTAACACATCTCCTTTTTTATATATTCTTGCATAAGAATAAGTTTCAGATAATTTTAATCTTGTATGTTTTTCCATTATAGGTTTTACTTTTTGTAATAGAGTTTCCATTACAATATCAGCATAATGTGAATAAGTATTAGGAACTTGTGCATCATTCCACCTACCAAAATATTCTGTAAAAGGAGAAATAAATTTAGTATCTATTAAAAATTGTGCTACCTTTCTTTTATTTAAAAAATATTCATAACAAAACTCTGCTAACTCTCTACTTATAACTCCTTTTAAAACTGTATATTTATTTTTTTTGAACGACATTTAATACTCCTTTTGGTATAGCTTGACAGTTCCAATGTATAAACCTAAATGGTTCATAACCTAGATCTACTACATATTGATGTGGCATATAAGATGGAAAAAATATCATTCTTCCTGGTTGTGCCTTATAGTTAATTTGTGATGATGCATAAGTTACTTTTGTTTTATCTTTTTCTGGTAAAAGATTCATAACGTTACCAGGTCTGGGGTCTTCGAATAATGGCAGAGACGTTGTTTCACTTGCTTTTAAAAAATAAAAACCAGATATATGACCATTCCAATGTGTATGTAATGTGTGATGTCCACCACCTTTTTTAGCAAATTCTTGTACCCATAACTCTGTTGTAAATACTTGATAATTGGTTAAATCAAAACCCATTTCTATTAATAAATTATGTGATGTAGCTCCTACATAATCTGTAAGTTCTTTAAAGTTAGGGTCTCCTATTAAAGTAGTTGAATGAAATACATGTCCCATGTCTCCTTTATCGCCAAATTTTGTATTACGTTCATCTATAGATTTTTCTAAATTTTTTTTAGATTTTTCAATATATTTGTCGGATGCCTTATTTAAATCTTTTACAAACCCTGGTTCATCCGCAAACCATATAGGGCACTTAAAAAAATCTTCTCTACTTAATTTTTTTGGAAAACTTATTTTAGTTTTTTGTTTTCTTTGTTTTTGTTTTAATTTTTTATTTTTCATTTAAACGGCCATCCTAAGTTCCATATTACCAAACTATGTCTTGATCCTTTTTTAACTGGACATACTCTATGCCATACAAAGCCAGGAAACACTACTAAAGATCCTTTGGGTAATATTTCTGTACACTTTCTAATATTAGGTTTTTTATCTGGGTCTAAGTTTCTAAAATCAAATTCTAATTCCCCACCTGTATATTCTTTAGGATCAGATAAAGTTACTGTTACAGATAATTTTCTTATTTTTCCATGACTAGGTTGATTAGGTGCATGATAGGGTTGATCCCAACCATCACAATGCCACCCATAGTATTGACCTTTTTCATATTTAGTAAATTGACAATTTTCAGAATAGTCCCATTGAAAGTTCCAACCTGCACTTTGATTTGCTTGATGAACGTAAGGTTGAATTTCTTTATATATCCAAAGATCATTCATCCAAACTATGTTAGAATCTCTTTTCTTTTTTAAATCTTTAACTTGTTTTTGATTTAATTTTTTGTTTTCAAAACCACCAGTACGAGCCATTTGATCTTGTAAAGATTTTCCATAACGTATAATGTCATCACAGATACGTTCTGGAATTGCTGATTGAAAATACCAATAATAGTTTGTAAGGTTCATATGTCTTTATGAACTTAATATAACACTGTCTATGAGATTGTCAACGTTCCAGATACAGTAAATGTAGCTAACTTGTCGCCACCTGGGTGTGTAGATGTTGAATTTGTTCCTGGAGAAACTCCAAAAGTAATTGAGCTTGGTCCTCTAACTATAACTATACCTGAACCACCTGCTCCTCCAGCACTTCCTGAGGCAGTAGTACTTGGGGCTGATCTACCACCGCCACCACCACCAGTATTGACAGTTCCTGCAGCTGCACTTGTTCCACCTGCACCACCGCCGCCAGCGCCACCTGATCCTCCAGGACCACAAGCTGATGCACCACCACCGCCACCACCAGCGTATGTTGTACAACTGTTATTAATATTATTAGGTGCTCCTGCACCTCCAGCTCCACCAGCACTCGAAGTACCAGTTGCTCCAGCAGCAGTTGCGCCACCACCTCCTCCACCACCATAAGCTGGTGCTCCTGAACTTCCACCAGATCCAGGTTGTTTACCAACACCTCCTGGGTTACCCTCGGGAATAGTAAATCCTCCTGCGTTTCCTGCTCCACCACAACCACAAACAAATCCTCCACCTCCAGATCCGCCTGCTCTACCTTGTCCACCGGCTCCACCACCTGATGCTGTTATTGCATCCGATAGATCTGTTCCTGGAGCATTAATACTTGAAGCTGTTCCATCTGATCCAGGAGCAGGTGTTCCAAAACTTGTATGTCCTGGTCCTCCACCACCAACTACTATTGCAAAAGGTCCTGGTGCTAACTTTAAAGATGCACTTCGTAATGGAGAAGGTCCATAACTAGAAGCTCTATAGCCTCCAGCTCCACCTCCACCAGCTCTGTTACATCCAGATCCACCACCACCTGCTACTACTAAATAATCTATTGTGTTTAAAAATTCTGGCCATGTTCCTGCAGTTTTTGCACTAAATTGACTTTGCATTGACCACACACCACTTGCTTTGCATAATTCTTTTGTAACTAAAACACCTGAACCACCATTTTGACCATTAGGCATTGGGGATGGAAAGTTTGCTCCTCCACCGCCACCACCGCCAGTATNGGTAGTTCCTGCAGTTACTGTAGTTGATCCACCACCGGTTCCGCCACCACCAGTTCCCGCGGTTCCACCAGCTCCACTAGAGATTGCTCCACCACCGCCACCACCAGCGTAAACACCACAATTAAAATAATCTGATCCTGATCCTCCAAAAACTGGAGTAATATCTTTTCCATTTCCACCATTTCCACCACCACCGCCGCTTGATTGTTTGGTTCCAACAGCACCAGCTCCACCGCCACCACCAGACGATCTGTTTGGTGCATTTCCACCTGATCCTCCAGCATTTCCAAAACCAAAAGTACCTGAGTCTCCTGGTTGTGAAGATTGATTTGAAGGTCCACCTGTCATACCTGGTGAATCGGTTGCTCCTGCTCCACCACCTGATCCCCCTGTAGTTCCTGGACCAACGGGTGCACTAGGATTACCTATTCCACCACCGCCACCACCTTTAGCTGTTAAACAGAAACCTGTTGAATCTTGTCCGGTACATCCTTGACCACAGTTATTAGTTCTTCCATTACCACCGGCACCAATAACTATTGGATAAGCTGTGTTTCCACAAACTGAAATTGCACATGTAGGTAAAACCATGCCTCCAGCTCCACCACCACCGCCATTATCTCTTCCAGCGCCACCACCACCACCTACTAAAACTGCTCTAAGAAAACGAGTTCCCGGTTGTGTGGTAAAACAACCCGTAGCTTTAGTAGCTGTAATTTTATTTTTTCCGAAAGAAGTTTTATTGGATGCTCCNATAACTCCGCCGTTTGCTGATCCTGAGGGACTAGCCATGTCTTAAGTCTCCTTATGCGGACACCCAAGTTAGCCCTGATGCGTCCCAATTAAAATTTTGTGGTGGATCTGAAAAATCAGTTGCAGTCCATCTTTGATTGTCTTCATCCCAAAAAATACTTTTATCTGTAGTATCTGTTGGATATGTAACGGGCGCTTGCCAATCATCATTATCATCTAATGACCAAGAAGCATATGGTTGTGGGGATAAAAACTTATCTTTTGCTGAATCGTATACATCACCCTTTCCTGCATATTTTTTTCTAAAATTATTATTATAAGAAGTTTGTTTCCAACTTCCACCTTTAAAGAAATTTGCACACCATGTTTCTCCATCAACATGCATGTCATTATCTCCAAGAGTTCCTCCTCCTGCAGCAATGTCATTGCCTACTACTACAACTCTTTCTACTACTTGATGTGTGTCTGAAGTATGTCCTGTTGGATCTACTTTTGATTTAAGTTCTGCAAAATGTGCCATTTTATGTTCTCCTAAAAATTAATTTATAATTTATATTTAACTTATTGTCAACGTCCCTGAAACTGTAAATGTTGCTATTTTATCACCTCCAGGATGAGTTGCTGTTGCATTTGTTCCAGGAGATACGGCTAAACTATAAGCAGATGGAGTTCTAACAACTACCACTCCACTACCACCTTGTCCACCAAAAGCACCAGATTTGTGAGCATTACCACCACCGCCACCACCAGTATTTGCAGTTCCGGCTGTTGCACATCCACATGCTGCAGCTCCAGCTCCACCACCACCAGCTCCACCTGCTGCAGGACTTGCACCTCCATAAGCATTTCCAGAAGCTCCACCACCACCTGCAAATGTTGTAACTGAAAAAGGTGTTCCACCACAATTAATTAAGTTAGGTGCTCCAGTTCCACCAACACCTGGACCTGGTCTATTAAAACCAGTAGTTAATGCTCCACCTCCACCAGCACCAGATCTACCTGGAACTGGAACAGTTCCTGTACCACCATCATTACCTTGAGGTGGTTCTGTAGGAGGAGTATTTCCTGAACCTTTAGTTGTGCCAGGAGCACAATATCCTTGACCACCACCCGATCCTCCTGGGCCGCCAGGATTAGGTCCTGATCCACCACCTCCACCACCGGTTGCAGTTATACAAAGAGCACTTGAATTATTTCCTTGAACACCAGCATTACCTGGTTCTTGACCACCAGCTCCACCACCACCAACTGTAATTGTATGAGCTCCTAATATTGTTTTTACAGCAGCTCGTTGTAATGGAGAAGGTCCATAACCAGAAGATCTATAACCTCCAGCTCCACCACCACCCGCAATTGTTCCACCTCCGCCGCCACCACCAGCAACTACTAAAACATCAACTTCAAATCTATTAAAACCTGACCAACAACCACTTTTAACATAATCATAAACTGTATTCATTTGCCAAACACCTGGTGCACTTTTGCAATTATCTATTTCAGGTTCTTTTACAATAACAACACCTGATCCACCAGCTCCTGCAGTACCATTTCCTGAACCACCACCGCCACCGCCAGTATTTACAGTCCCACCACTTGCATTAGTTGGTCCAGTAGTTCCAGCAGCACCGCCACCAGGGCCTGCACTTGAGGCTGAACTTTGTCCACCACCGCCACCACCACCGGCTCTTAATGTACAATCTCCCGGCCAAGCATTTGATCCTGCTCCACCATTTCCTACTTGTGATGTAGTTGCAGTAGTACCTGCGCCACCTGCACCGCCACCGCCGCCACCACCCCTACTTACAGGGCCTGATTCTGTTCCGTTTCCATCTCCACCATCATTTCCTTGATCGGGAGTAGTATCTGGAACATCTCCACATCCACCTGGTGTAGCAGGTTGTCCTGGTCCGATACCACCACCTCCGCCACCAGATCCACCATCTCCTGCAGCTCCAGTATTACTTCCACCTCCAGTTGCTCCATTGCCACCACCGGCTGATGTTATTTCTATTGGTGTTCCTGGTGCAAAACTTGAATTACATCCTACAGCTCCTGTTTGTGTTGATGGGTTACCAGCTGCACCTCCACCACCAACTACAACTGCGTATGGAGAAGATCCACAAACTGGAACTGAAGTACAAAATCTATAACCACCAGCTCCACCTCCACCACCTCTGTCTCTAGTTCCACCGCCACCGCCAGCTACAACTAAAACGTTTACTGAAGTTGTCTTAGCTGCTGTGGTGATTGTACCTGACGAAGTTTTAGTATGCGTAACAGCACACTGTTGTTCTACTGGTGTGATTGTATTGTTTGGTCCAATTATTCCGCCATTTCCTTGCGCCATAATTAAACCTCCTAGTCTATTAGGACTTCATATGATATGAATAAATCTAAGTCAGAAGCAACGCTTGCTCCACCTTTTAATACTTCTCCCTCTAACAAATAGATAGGTGTGTCTGAAATGACAAGTGATGCATCAGCAGGAACTGAAATTGTTTTTGCTAAAAAGAAAGTTCCCGATACATCAAAGTTTGTAATACCCGTTGGTGTGTAGTTAGCTTTAGTAACAGATAAAGTTACATCTGCTGCGTTTGTACCATCAACGTTTGAACAAACGATTCTATTAATTTTCATAATGTAGTCACTTGAAACAGTAACTAAACTTGTAGTAGTTGTTGCTGTTAAATTAAAACCAAGGTTACCACCTTCAATTGTTGCAACTGATACTATATTTGGATTTGCCATAATTTAATTCCTTCTGTTTTTTACCCGAAAATCATTGCCATTGCAATAGCTTTTCCTGTTGTTATTCCTGCTGAAGCCCACGATAATGTTCCTGAACTATTAGATACTAAAGCCTGTCCAGAAGCAGTCGCATCTGCATCAGGTAAAGTCCATGTTATTGAACTAGAGACTGTTGCAGGCGATTTAAATGCTACATAATGAGAATTATCAGCATCAGCAAATTTTAATGAGTTTTGATTACTTAGTGTAATTTCAGAAAAATCAGCAAATGGATCAACAACATTTGTTCCATCTGAATAAACTATTTTATGACCTTTATCAGTTGTAGCCCAAGTTGTACCTGTTCCAGTAGCTGTTTTTAATTGAACTGTTTGAGCTCCTGTAGAAGCGTTGTGTGCAATATACCAGTTTTCTAAATTGTCTGGTACAGTTACCACTGAAGAACCAGTTAAAGCACCGGTTAATTTCCAAACTCTTGTTGCAACAGTTGCACCTGTTCCACCATCAGTTTTACTTAAAGTTAAAGTTCCACCATCAGTTAATGCTTGCGCAACATAACCGCCTTGAATTTGTTCTATAATATTTAAATTGGTGTTAGTCTTTGTACCCCATGTACCGGCATTTTCACCGGTTGCCATTAACTCTACACCTAAATTTGTATAACTCGATGCCATAAATTTTTTCTCCTAAGCCGCGTGGTTAACATCTGTATACGACGTATTTCCACTTACGTCAACATCTGAATAACTTGCACTATTTGTTTTATTAATATCAGTATAGCTTGTATTGCCGTCAATATCAACATCTCCGTATCCTAAAGCTGCTGGATTGCCTAAACTAACAGTGGCTTCTTGGCCTGTCAATCCTACCACATCTTGAGGGGTAATTGAGCCCACTGCTGAAGTCGCAGATTGGCCTGCTAAAGTATAAGCAGTTTCAATTATAACTGATCCTATACTTGTAGTCCCTACACCAGCAGAACCAATAGTAAATACTTGAGCATCCGTTACAACAACTGAACCTATGTCGGTTGTTGCTTCTACTCCACTAATTCCTATTACATCAGCGGGTAAAATAGAACCAACTGCAGTGGTAGCCACTAATGTTGCTAAACCTTGAACATGATCAGCACCATCATTTAAACTTAATTGACCTACTGAAGCAGTAGCTATTTGACCATCTGGTGTAACTGTAGGTGAAATGACAAAAGTAAGACTTGTACCTACACCAGAAGTAGCAGCTGATGGTGCGGTTATTCCTACAACATCAGCAGGTGTAAGTGCACCAACACTTGAAGTTGCTTGAAGACCAATTAAATTTTCAATTCCTTCTTCAACACTACCCCAACCATTTTCACCCCAGTTAAGAGTTCCCCAGCCAGGTCTAATTTCTGCAGTTACTGAACCAACTGCAGATGTTGCTTGAAGTCCTGAAAGTAATACATTAGGTGAATCACCATAGGATTCAATACCCCATGCTAAACGTCCCCATCCTTGGTCTACAGTATTTGCATCACCCCAATCAGCTTGGCCCCAAGTAAGACGACCCCATCCATCTTCATTACCGGAAAATGGTAGATCTCCTATTGATGCAGTAGAAGAAAGACCCGTTACTGTGAATGTAACGTCAGCCATTTTTTACTCCTATGCGATTCTAACTATAGCTGTAGTAGCTGCTTTAGCGGGGAATTGAATTGTAAAAGTTCCAGAAGAAACAGATTTGTCTCCTCCAAATGCAACAGCACAAACTGCTTTATCTGATGAATTAGTATTATAGATTAAACATGCGTTAGCTGTAAAAGTTGCAGACGTCCATGAAATATCATCAAAGTCACAACAAGCTGTTGTAGAATCTAAAGAAGGAGTAACACTTGTTAACGCTTTTCCGCCAGCAGTATAACCTGTTCCACTCATTTCATTCATACCTGTTGCAGCATAAGCAGTTGTTCCTGCTCCCAATGTTGCTGAACTTGTGAATAAAGCTATCTTAAAAGTATTACCTGTTGAAGCTGTAAAATTATGTTCAGCTTTTAAAAGTTCTACTTTAAAAGAATTACAAATTGCCGATGTATTAGCCATAAAATTTTCTCCTCATTACGGAGACGGTGACTTAACTGGTATTCTGATTGTTCCATCAGTATAATCGTCTCGTCTTCGTCTTCCAAGTTGCATACCTGCAAACTGTTGTATAGCATTTTTATATCTATTTTCATAGTATGTCAACATGTCTGTCGGACCTTTTAAGAATCCATATGCCTCTACAAGACAAGCATAAAGTAGTCCTTGAGGAAAATATGTACTTAAATATGTGTTGTTATTAAAACCAGTGCCAGATCCAAGGCCATTTGGCATTTTATTATAGTAGACTCTAAATTTGTAATTAGCGTCAGGTGTAGGAGCTAAATACATACCACCTGATGAAGTGTCTGTAGTATTATCAGCACCACCAAACATTGCATAATATTTTGGAAAACCTGTTACTGAATTAGTTGTATCTGTAGGAGATTGTATTTCTCCAGATGGACCAAATTTTCTATCTACAAATTCTGATAGATAGGTTTGGTCTTTTTTCTCTAACCATTTTCCGTTACCTTCAGTATTAGCTGTAGATTCAAAAACCTCGATACCTCTTATGAATAAAGTTCCTGCCGGCGCATTAATTGTATTATCGTTTGCAGCCAACGTGCCTTCTTGAACAAATCTTTGAGAGTCCATAGGACTTTCTTGATAAATTCTAAATTCAGCGGCCATTATAAATTCATCAATAATTGCTTGTGTAAAAATATCAGAGCTAACTTCAGTATAACTTCTTATCGCTGCAGTTAATGTGCTGTAATCGTATTTTTTAACTCCTGACATTATAAACTCTCTATATTAAGAGGACTAATTACACAATTAAATCCTCCACCTGTTGCACTACTACTAGCAGCACTTGGTAATGTTAATGTAAAACTATTATAATCCGTAACTGTTGTGTTAGCATCGTTAACATAGCTTGTTCCGATTAAAGAAGCAACCTTAAACGATCCAAATACAGTGGCTCCGGAATCATGTGATCCTGCTGTTGATGCAGGAGGAGTAATTCCTCTATAAGGAGCAGATTTTCCTCTTACACATCCAGTTAAATTATTGCTTGATCTACCAGTATATTCAATAACTTCATTTTCATATAGACCCGAGACACTATTAATTTTTGTAATCATAATAAATCCAGACGTAGGAAAATTAGATCCATCAGTCAAAGTTATGGTAGTAGCACTATCAGTAATATCACCATTTAAAGTTGTTTGTAATTGAAGTTTTGCAATTGATACTCCACCAACACCTTCTTTAACATCTGTAAATCTTAAAACATCATCAACTTGTAATGCACCAGAGGGAAACGAAACTGTTAAAGTTGTGTTAGATGCAGTCGTAAAAGGATTTAAAGGTAAAAAATCTTGTGTACTAAATTCTGTTCTAGCAGGTCTTGCTCTTTGTAAAGCTTGTGGATCTGCACTTGTAGGTTTTGGATCTAACTGTGGTTGTTTAGGCTCGTACTCTGAAACATGGACCAGGGCACCATTCCATTCTCTAACCATTTCATTGTATGGAAAAGCCATACCTGATCTATCAGATATTGCTAAAGCATATTTACCTTGTGAAAATACAGACATTAACCAATCCCCGGATAATAAATTTTAGGTGAAATATATGTAGAGTTAGAAGAACCATCTTCATCTTCTGCTCTTAATAATTCATCTTCATATAATAATTTTAATTCTTGAACTCTTTGTGGTGCATATTTAACTGCAAGATAATAAGACAAACCTGCAATCATACAAGGCACAAATCTATACGGAACATCAGTTGCATTTGTATAAGCACCTACATCATCAATTCTTTTTGTGTAATAAAAATTAATATAATTTCCATCCTGAGCTGCGCCTGGAGTTAAATATAAAGTCATTGTAACTTTATCTATAAATCTTTGTACCCAATATTGTGTTGGTAAACCTTTATCTGTTTTATTTGAAAATCCTTGATACTGTGATCTACTAATTTTTGTCATAGGTGTATCAACTGAAGTTGATTTTACTCTATAGTCTGCTTCTTGAATATCTGTCATTCCAATAGGAAATTGTAAAACTGCATCACTTGTACTGTGAGTAGCTGCTGTACTGCCGTTAATTCCTCTAGTGCATCCAGTTAAATTTAAACTAGAAATTCCTGTGTATGAAATTTGTTCTGTTCCAATAGTTATTACACCACCTGTTGTTGGCATACCTGTAACTGAAGCTACTCCAATTGTAGTAACACTTGTATTTATTCCTGCAGATAAAGTTGTGCTAATACCACTTGATGTGCCATCAGATGGTGAACGATAAAAAGTGTAAACAGCTTGGCCATCTACTAATGCAACATTTTGATTTTTAACTTCCCAAAAATGAAGTCCTCTATTGCCCCATTCAGAAAATAAAATATTTAACGATCTTCGTGCTGTTTTTAATTGATAGCCAGACGTACCTTGAATACCGATACGTTCGTATGCATCTTCTATAATTTCGTCTATGCTTAGGTTCTTGTCAAAAACATAAGAGCCAGAAGTCGTGTTAGCCATCTAACCTCCTACCCGTCGTACTGTATAGACAATCCTACTACTGCAGTTCCATCGTAAGCAAAATATGCTCCGTCTTCACACAGAATACCGTCATCAGAAATGTAAGGATCAATTGTTGATCCGCTATCTACATCTAAAATAAGTCTGTTTGGGCCAGTCGTTGCTGAACTGTTTTTAATATAAACACGTCCTGCTCCACCACCAGCGACTCCAGTCATACTTCTGATTCTAGTTCTTCCTGCAAAGATAGTTCCAGTTACTGCTCCATCTTTAATTCCAGCAGAAATATTAGTCGTAATTGATCCACTAGCTGTAATGCTAGTAATCTCTGACCAAGTTCCTGAAACAGTGACTGTAGTGTTATTAGGTCCAGTAACAGTTCCTTCTGTTTGAGCATCACCATTAGCATCTTTTCCAACTACTGCAAAAGTGATTCCTGAGTTGTTACCTGTCGAAGTTAACGTAACAGATTGAGCATTAACCCATGGTCCACTATTTAATAAACTTAAAGTAGTGTTTGTAGCTGCAGCAGAAATTGCATCTGTGTCAGTTCCGAATACTATTTGTTTACTTTTTACGTGTGATACGTTTGGCATAATTTTTATCTCCTATTAAATTACACTAAGGCCCCGAAGGGCCCCAGTTAAATTTATTATGATACTCTTTCACCTAGCACTTTTACGTAATCTACCATTAAATTAGTAGTTGTAGTGCCTTTAGTGTTTGTACCAAGTTGTACCCCTAAACCGATGTCATCAGGAACATTTGTTAAAGTAGTTTGATCTAAAACAGGGTTTCCATTGTAGTAAACTCTAAAAGTTCCAGTTGTAACACCTTCTTGACCTGCAGGAATAAATCTAAACCCTAATCTAACAGAGTTAGATGGAATTTGACCTACAGTTGCAGATTGAGTTGCAACAGTTGAATCAGCAAAAGTTATTGCCGAACCACCTGGTGCATCAAGGACGTTAGTTGACGTAGCAGCTCCATCTTTAGAAATTACAAACTGAATAGTAGTTGTATCTTCTGCATGATGAAAACCTATACAATCGTTTGGAACAGATGCTGGATCTGTAGCCCCATCATTAGCTAAACCCGCAAAGATGTTTGCTTCTGATACATCTATACTTGCGAAAGATGTTTCGAAAGCTAGTCCTTTTGTTGATTGATAATTGAATACATTAGCTCCTTCAACCATGTTAACATCGTTAGCACTTGGAGAACCATCGTCCCCTAATACTAACCAACCGTTAGCGTAATTAGCAGCTTGTGTAGAAGCTGCAGCTGTTTCAGTTATCGTCCAATCACCAGCATTGTATTTAACGAAATCAGTTTGAAAAGCGAATTCGTTATCATTACCAGTGATAAGAGGTTGTCTTGCTTTTGTAAAAACAGACGAACCAAGCATTTTGCCAGGTACGTTTGTTACACCATTTGAAAAGTGTGTTGTCATATAATCAGCGCCTCCTCGCGCCAGTTATCTTACTAAGAAAAAGATAACCAATTTATGTACTATTAAATCTTAGTGTGGTTTTTATACAACAGTTTTAAGTAGAGCGCAAGAGAGTATGTAGTGCGGATAGGAATTTTCCAACGATGTAGCTTTTTATTAAGTAGCTACAGAAACTTGTGGAGCGGCGTCTTCTACCTTATTTAGCAAATGCTCTTTTTTAGCTTCTGCTATTTTTATATGGCTAATTACTTCTCTGACTTTTCTGTCAATTTTAACCATATTGAGAGTATATCTACCCTCCTTAAGATGCTCCTGCTCCCATTCTAGATCCAGACCCTTCTTCTGTGTGTAAAGGTCTTGTAGATGTGTTTGCATCTCCATCTATAACCTCCTCATAGGTTATTCTTTGTATTCTTGGATCCATCATTTCTCCAAGATGTTCCCATTTTATATCACCTTTTCTCCAAGTCTGTCAATGATTGCATTTTCGATATCTAATGGGCCGTCTAGGCAAGTTATAACAAAATCTGCGTGATATTGATAAGCATTAATCTGTATTCTGAAGTTTTTAGGGTGCATTTTTCCTTTCTATTTCTTAATTGTGGCGAGACTATGTCCCGCCACAAAAATTTAAGTATTACGCCCCTGGTGAAGCAAAGATACCTCTAGGGTCAGATACGCCGAAAACGTATCTTTCTCTAGCTTTGTATCTAACATTACCAGTATCGAAATCACCTTCCATCTTAGTAGATAGAGGAGTTCTTTCGAAATGTTTCATACCATTTGGCACGTCTGTAATAATGAAAAACGCATCAGTGTCTGTTAAGAAATTATTAACAGAGTATCCTTGAGGAATCATCCCCATAGATTTGATAGCGTTAACATCATTATCAGCAGTTCCAACTCTACCAGCAGAAGCCATAAGTCTTTCAGCTGTGAATTGTAGTGCAGATGGGATGATCATCTTCATACCTTTAGCAGCAATTTTTAAACCTCTTTCATCTGTAAGAGCTGCAATGTCTATTAAAGACTGCTCTAAAGATGTTTCGTTTAAGTCAGCTGCAGTTGCTAGTGTGTTCGAAAACGTTCCAGCAATTGTAGGGTGAGACGTGTTAAACAAAGTTACACCGTCACCAGAGTTGAATGTTCCTCCAGTTTGTCCATTATTTAATGGAGACGCTGCTTTAACTTGTTTTGTTTGAGCCATAGATCTTGCTAAAGCTTTAGTATATCTAGAAGCCAGTCTATCATACAAGTTATCCTCAATTGCTTCCTCAGTGATAGCAAAAGCGAGAGCAATTGTCTCGTTAGTGTATCTAGCTGTGAAAGTTTCTTGAGCATTATCGTATGATACTCCTGAACCTTCTGGTTTTACTTGTGCAGAAGCGAAACCTGACAACATTACTTCCTCTTCGAAAGCTCTGTCAGATGACTCTGTAGTATAAATCTCAGCGGACTGATTTTCATACTGTTTATATTCCAGGCCAAATAGTGCATTTAAACCTGGCTCTAGTTCTTTAACTAGTTGATTACGTGATATAGCCATAATTTAACCTCCTATTATATCCCTGTGTCGTCCAAGAAGAAAGATTCATTGATAACAACTCTCCATACCACACCTGCGGCAGTTAAGTCTTGGTTATCAGGATCTCTTGATAGACCGACAATTTTAAGTTGCTTGGAAGATCCAGCAGCAATATCGCTGTCATCTAGCATCGCACCCGAAACATAATTCGGACTTGAGCCAGCTGCATAAACAATATCAGCTACTTTTCCAATGTCACCTTGAACCGCTGTTCCAGTGTTGTCAGCTCTTATTTCGTATTGCTGTAATGGATTATCATTAACCAGCGCTACGATATCAGTAGCTGTATTACTTGCTTGCAAGTGATTTTGGAACGTCGGTTTTGATGTAGTAGCATCAGTGTAGAAAACACCGTTTAGTGAACCAATGATATCTAAAGTGGTAGCTACACCAACTATTACATATCCAGTTGTTGCTTGACAGACTGCATCTTGAAAATAGATAGCGTCTGAAGAAGCTGCAACAGGGTATTCACCTAAACCCATGCTTTCATAACCATTGCCGTACATTTTTATTGGTTTCAATCCGAAACCAGTAGTTGACGCATTAGCCATGTCGTTTCTCCTTATGTGACCTGTCCTTGCGGACCTCCAGTCACGATTAATTTATTCGCTGGTTTGAAAATTTAAATTTTAACTTTTCTTGCCACCGAAGGTCGTACGAGATTGTCTATCGATTTCGATAGGCATTCCCTTATGCTGTTCCTTCATAAGATCGTTGTCGATTGCGGTCATTTGATCTTGAGCCTCTCTTTGAAAGTACTCTTGTCTTGACCTTGCGATCTCTTCTGGTACCCTAGTCAGCACTAGGCCTCCGTGCCCGATAACCCCTGCGTATTTGCCGTCTGTAATTGCTGGGAAGTCTTCATTAGGATATTCATCGGCTCTTACTAATTCATAACCAGACCTTAAGCGTCCTTGTATGTTTTTCGTGTCGACGAACCCTAGGATTTCTACCCTGACCCATCTGTGTCTGAATCCTTCTGGCGCGTTGGGCGTATCTAAGTACGATGGTGGAGCCCAAACTTTTGGTTTTGCTTTTGGCGCAACCGTTTTTGCTTGTGATTTTACTTTTGTAGAATCACTTTTAGTTTGACTCGCACGAGTTGGTTTACTTGTATTCATATGCCTATACCTCCTTCGTGTTTATAAGTTGTTTCGCATACTCTTCCAGTGGCACACCTAACTTTTTCGCTATTGCGACTTGAGACGGTGTGAGTCTCACGTTTTTGCGACCAGTCTTTGAACTACGCGTTGCAGATGCAACGTTTTGTGTAGGTTTACTAGTCTGTTTTTCCGTAGTATTACCAAATTTGTGGGGGAATTCAAGTCTTATTCTTCTATCCACTTCTGCATAATATTCATCAGATTGTGGGTCCATTCCTTCCTCTTCGGTAAGTTTTCTATGTAAATCAAACGCTGTATATGTCATAGCATTATCTTTACCAAACCATTCATTTTTTTCTGCCCAAGCTTCCGCTTTAGGATCGACTGGTGCAGCAGGTTTTGTTATTGGTTGTTGAACAGGTTTTTCTTTAGCAGCAGTTTCTTGCATTTGATGCTGAGTTTTTAATTCTGCTAATTTACCTTGTTCATAACCTAATTGAGATATTTGAGTTAAAGCTTCTACTTCAGCTTTAGCATCTTCATTTAATCTTGCAGTTTTTAATTTTTCTTGTGCTGCTGCAAGAGATGAAGAAATTCTACCTTCCATTTCTGTGGCATAATTTTTATCTAAAGATGTTGATCTAGCTTCAAATTGATCTCTTTCTGTTTTAACTCTTTGCGCAAAAGCAATAGCCTCTTCTCTTTGCCTTTCTGCTTCACGCATTTTTTTAGTAAGCTTGGCTATCCTTTTCTTAACTCCTTCAGAATATTCTTCCACTTCCTTTTGGTTACTTGGCTGCTTATCACTCCCTTCTTCAGAAGTTTTCTGTACAACCTTTCCTCCTTCGTCCTTACTATCTCGAACATCAGACTGCTCATTAGATTTCTCAGATGTGTTAGCGGGCTGATCATCGTACGTAACATTTGCTTCATTTTTTTTCTCCTCTTTTTCATATGTTCTATCTTCCTCTTTTTGTACATCAGGAAGTTCAACACTTGCACCCGGTCCGGATGTATCTAATTCAACCATTGGTTCATTAGATAGTTTTTCTTCTTTTTCTGGCATAGTTTTTTCTCCTTATCTATGTTTAAAATTCGTGGAATATATCTTCAGGGTTTTCCACGGTCGCTAAAACTTCATCGTCATTAAGAAGTCTTATCTCACCCCCATCTATTCTAATTCGTGATCCGGCATATCTTGCGAAGATAATCCAATCACCTTTCTTGCACCACGGACCCTCTGGATATCTTTCTTTATCATAGCAGTGTGGGCCCATATCCAAAACTAGACCACAAGTCGATGCTACTTGTGATCGTTCTACTGTTTCATCTGCTAATAATATTCCGCCTTTAGTTTTATCTTTTTGTTTAAAAGGTAAAACTAAAATTCGCCAACCTGTAGGGATTGGAAGTTTTGCTGATTCTGTTTTTAAATCTTGTTCTTTTTGTTTGGTAGTTTTTACACCAACTAACTCTTTATTTGGTAACTCAATCTTTGGATTTTGAGTTGATGTTGATAACGGTTCCTTCATTGTCTTTTTGCTCCTTTTTGTTTAGCAGGCTGGATATTTCCTGACTTAAATATTGATACGTTCGTATCTGACCTAACATATACTGGTATTTTTCCATATTGTCAACACCACCCGATGCCATTGCAGATACTACATCATCATGTCTCATCTTAATTATTTTTCTTATTTTGTCTATAAAAGTTAATTCGTCCATTATTTCTTTTTCCTTTTCTTTGGTTTACTTATTTTACTACCATATTTTTTAGTCCATTTTTTTGCTATGGCAGGTTCGTTTTTATATAGATAACGTCTTTGTTTTTCTGATTTAAAGGGCATGTCCAGGCTCCCTAAAATCTTTAATTGCTTGTAGCTTTTCTTGAGCATCTGCAATTTTTTGAAACAATTTATCTATTTCATCTATATGTTGTGGATGTTCTCCAATACCTACAGAATTTTCTAAATATATTTTAATTGTAGCATCAGCTTCAGCTATTTGTGCCTCGTATCTAGCTTCTAACGCATCTAAAATTGCTGTTTTCATTAACAGTTCCATTTTCTCAAAGAT
>FUFK010018571.1_pt1 | contig 18550 bp, 16 predicted proteins | sample 1021851 | NCBI WGS metagenome assembly FUFK01 (sample SAMEA51879418, study PRJEB19060) | metagenome
AGTCCTTGGCTGGTGAATGGGGCGCCCCGAGGGGCGTGCTGCTAGCTTAGGCCGTGCAGGAGGAAATCGCACCCAGGCGACAGATGCCTTTACAACAATTAACCGCTCCGCCCTGAAAGCTGAATAGAGCGGACCTATCGACGCAATGAGAAAATGCGTGCTTTACCTATTGGCGAGAATGGATATCATTTACCCATCATCTAGGAGGTGCTCCATGGGTAAAACATTCAGCTTTGGCATCATGCATATCAGCATCGCCTTCCTGGTGGTTTGGGCGATGACCGGAGACTGGCGCATCGGTGGCGCCACCGCGCTGGTGGAACCCTGCGTGAACACCGTGGCGTACCACTTCCACGAGAAAGTCTGGAAGCGCCTGAAAAAGGGTAAAGGGTCGTCCGGTGGTAGCGGGGGAACGCTGATAGCGGCGTGATAGACTGCCTGTTTACGGCCCGGATGGCCTTGGTTAAGCTAGCCAGCCGGGTAAACAAAAACAGGGGATAAATCACGTGCAACGCACACCGGAAGATCTGGACGCCATACGTCAGGTCGTCAATCAGGTCCTGGAGGCCCACGCGGAAGAGGAGGGCGGCCAGCGCTCCCAGGCCCGCGCGGAGATTCTTATCCACTCCATGTATGTGTTCGCCCAGCGCGGTCTGGCCAGGACCACCGTGCAGCACCTTCTGGATGCCGCCAAGGTGTCCCGACGCACTTTCTACAAGTACTTCCGCAATAAGATGGACGTCCTGGAGAGCATCTATCGGATTTTCATCGATAACATGCTGCTCCACTTCCATCAGGAAATGCGCCAGGCCCAGTCGGTGAAGGAGATCATCACCAACACCACCGAGGTGTATTTCAACTACCACGTNAGCATGGGGCCGGTGATCAAGCTGATGATGGAGGAGGCCCGCTCNTCCAACTCGGCGCTGGCCCCCCACCGGGTNCGNGCNCAGCAGATNGCCGCGGANGTNCTGTCNTCGGANATCAGCCGGCTGACCCAGCGGGACATGGAGCCGCTGGTNATGCGCACCATGCTGTGGATNCTGGAAAACTANTCCCTNTACATCTTCGAGAACGGCGAATTTTCCGCCCAGCGTCTGGAGCAGTGCCGNCGCACCATGATCGGCATCGCNGANTCGGTGGTGNTGGGCGCCGACGCCACCCCNGGCATGCTGGAGCGGCCGCCNGANCTGAAGCGNTANTCCGGCTTGCGGAACCGCAGNGTCATGCGGTCGCTTTCNCCGATNNNCAGATAGCGNNCCCGGTTCTCTTCCCCCAGCCGCANGGTGGGCGGAAGGGTCCAGACCCCGGCNGGGTGCTCGGTATCGTCCGCCGGGTTGGCNTTGATGCTGGCGTTGGCCTCCAGCTCGAAGCCCGCGTTCTCCGCCTGCTCNATCACGTACGCCTCGGTCATNTAGCCGGANTCGATCTGNTCTTCCAGCGGCCGGCCGGCGGGGGCCCGGTGTTCNACCACGCCCAGCACGCCGCCCGGTTTCAGGGCCCGGAAAAAGCTNTCAAAGGCGGCCTCGGCGGTGCCGGCCTTGGCCCAGTTGTGCACGTTGCGGAAGGTGAGCACCCGGTCGGCGCTGCCGGCCGGTGCGATGTCGGTGTGCTCCGGCGGGCCCAGATGGGTGATTTTCACCTGGTCGTAGAGCGCCGGGCGGGCCGCCAGCTTCTCCTGGTAGCGCTGCAGAGCGCGCTGGTAGAAATCGACGCCGCTGTCGGCGGGAAACTGCGCCGCGTAGAGGGTGCCGTGGTCGCGCAGCCAGGGCGCCAGAATGGCGGTATACCAGCCGCCGCCCCCGGGCCAGACCTCCACCACCGTCATATCCGGCTCGACCTGAAAGAACGCCAGGGTCTCGGCGGGGTGGCGATCGTCGTCGCGGCTGCTGTCCGCGTCGCGGTGGGGGCTTTCCAGAATCTGTTCCAGCGGCGCGGCCACGGCCGTGCCGGCCAGCCACAGAGTGGCGAGAACGAAAAACGTGGAGATGCGCATACGGCCTCCTTCAGGCGTCGCCGGCGCGCAGGCCGCGCACCAGCACTTCCATGTAGCTGACGGCCTGGTGTTCGAGCCGTCCTTCGCCGGTGAGCACCCAGGTGTAGGTGGTGCCCACCAGCAGATTCACCATCATCAAAATAGTGTCCCGGGTGGAAAGTGCAACAAAGTAGCCGTCGTTACGCAGTTCGTTGAAGAAGGCGTCGGCCACCGGCAGGTTGTCTTCCACCAGGCGCAGATAGCGTTCTTGAATGGGGCCGAGAAACTCACCGGCTTCCTGAATCAGCAGCCGGGAGAAGTCACGCTCGCGCTCCAGAAAGCGGGCCACGGCGCGGCACACATTCTCCAAACGTTGCAGCGGCGGTGCGCCGTTGAGCAGTTCGCCCAGCACCAGGTCGCGGATCGCGGTGAGGTTCTCCTCCACCACGGTGAGCAGCAGCGCGTCCTTGGATGGAAAGAAGCGGTAGATGGTGGCCTTGCCGACACCGGCGCGCTGGGCGATGGTTTTCACCTCCGCCCGGCGGAACCCCTGTTCGGCGAACACATCCCGGGCGGTGGCGAGTATGCGCGCCCGGCGCGGGTCACTGTCGGTCAAGGTCGTGTCTCCTGACGCGGCGCGCTCGGCGCGCGCCTAAAGATACTTGATCTTCTCCATCTGCTCTTCCAGACGGGCCTGTTGCGAGCGGTGGTCGTCCAGCTTCTCGCGCTCCTTGGCGACCACTTCGTCGGGGGCTTTATCGACGAAGTTGGGATTGCGCAGCTTGCTCTCGCCGCGGGCCACTTCCTTGCGCAGCTTCTCGATCTCCTTGCCCAGACGCTCGATCTCCGCGTCCTTGTCGATCAGGCCGGCCATCGGCACCAGGATTTCCATGTCGCCGACCAGGCCGGTGGCGGACGCCGGCGCGGAGTCCTCGGCGTTCAGCCAGGTGATGCGCTCCAGCTTGGCCAACCGGCACATGAAGTTGTGGTTGGCGGCCAGGCGCTCGCGGTCGATGTCCTTGCCGTTGTGCAGGTACACGTCCAGCGCCTTGCCCGGCGGGATGCGCATCTCGCCGCGAATGTTGCGGATCACGGTGATCACCGCCTTGATCCACTCGATGTCGCTCTCCGCCTGCGGATCCAGGCGCTCGTGGTCACTGACCGGGAACGGCTGGCGCATAATGGTGGCATCGGCGCCTTCCGCCGCCGGCGTCTTGCCCGCCAGGGGGGCCACCTTCTGCCAGATCTCCTCGGTGATGAACGGCATGAAGGGGTGGGCCAGGCGCAGGATCGCCTCCAGCACCCGCACCAGCGTGCGCCGGGTGCCGCGTTTTTCCGCCTCGCTGTACTCGTCACCGTAGAGCACCGGCTTGGACAGCTCCAGATACCAGTCGCAGTACTCGTTCCAGATGAACTCGTAGGCGGCGTGGGAGGCGACGTCGAAACGGAACTGGTCGAGCGCCTCGGTGACCTCGGTTTCGGCACGCTGCAGCGCGCTGACGATCCAGCGATCCGCCAGGGACAGGGTCACCTCGCCGCTGTCCGCGTCCAGGCCGCAGTCCTGGTTCTCGGTGTTCATCAGCACATAGCGCGCCGCGTTCCAGATCTTGTTGCAGAAGTTGCGGTAGCCCTCGATGCGGCCCATGTCCCACTTGATGTCGCGGCCGGTGGAGGCCAGCGACAGGAAGGTGAAGCGCAGCGCGTCGGTGCCGTAGGCATTGATGCCGTCCGGAAACTCCTTGCGCGTGCGCTTGGCGATCTGCTTTTCCTTCTGCGGCTGCATCAACCCGCGCGTACGCTTTTCCACCAGGGTGTCCAGGTCGATGCCGTCGATCAGATCGAGCGGGTCCAGCACATTACCCTTGGACTTGGACATCTTCTGGCCTTCCGCGTCGCGCACCAGGCCGTGCACGTACACCTGCTTGAAGGGCACCTGGCCGGTGAACTTCAGCGTCATCATGATCATCCGCGCGACCCAGAAGAAAATGATGTCGAACCCGGTGACCAGCACATCGGTGGGGTGGAAGGTTTTCAGTTCTTCGGTCTGTTCCGGCCAGCCCAGGGTGGAGAAGGTCCACAGCGCGGAGCTGAACCAGGTATCCAGCACATCCTCGTCCTGGCTCAACGGACAGTCGCCCAGATTGTGCTCGCGGCGCACCTCGTCCTCGTCGCGGCCCACATAGACGTTGCCGTCCTCGTCGTACCAGGCGGGAATCCGGTGGCCCCACCACAGTTGCCGGGAAATGCACCAGTCCTGCAGATCGCGCATCCACGAGAAGTACATGTTCTCGTAGTTCTTGGGCACGAACTGGATGTCGCCGTTCTCCACCGCCTCGATGGCGGGCTTGGCCAGGGATTCCACCGCCACGAACCACTGGTCGGTGAGATAGGGTTCGATCACCACGCCGGAGCGGTCGCCGCGCGGCACCTGCAGGGTGTGGTCCTCGACCTTCTCCAGCAGGCCCAGCGCGTCCAGATCGTCGACCACTTTCTTGCGGGCGTCGAACCGGTCCAGGCCGCGGTAGGCTTGCGGCGCGTTGTCGTTCAGGCGCGCCTCGATGGTGAACAGGTTAATCTGCGGCAGGTCGTGGCGCTTGCCCACTTCGTAGTCGTTGAAGTCGTGGGCCGGGGTGATCTTCACGCAGCCGGAACCGAAGTCCGGGTCCACGTAATCGTCGGCGATAATCGGAATATCGCGGTCGGCCAGCGGCAGACGCACGGTCTGGCCGATCAGATCCTTGTAGCGCGGGTCTTCCGGGTGCACCGCCACGGCGGTGTCACCGAGCATGGTTTCCGGGCGGGTGGTGGCCACCACCAGGTGCCCGGATCCGTCGGAGAGCGGATAGCGGAAGTGCCACATGTGGCCCTGCTCCTCGCGGTTCTCCACTTCCAGATCGGAGATCGCGGTGTGCAGGGCCGGGTCCCAGTTCACCAGACGCTTGCCTCGATAGATCAGGCCCTCGCGGTGCAGGCGCACGAACACCTCGCGGACCGCGTTGGACAGGCCGTCGTCCATGGTGAAGCGTTCCCGGGACCAGTCCACGCTGCTGCCCATGCGGCGCAGCTGCTGGGTGATGGTGCCGCCGGATTCCGCTTTCCACTCCCAGACTTTTTCCAGGAAGCGCTCGCGGCCCAGCTCGTGGCGGTCGGTGCCTTCCGCCGCCAGGCGGCGCTCCACCACCATCTGGGTGGCGATGCCGGCGTGGTCGGTGCCCACCTGCCAGAGGGTGTTGCGGCCTTGCATGCGGCGATAGCGCACCAGGGTGTCCATGATGGTGTCCTGGAAGGCGTGCCCCATGTGCAGACTGCCGGTCACGTTCGGCGGCGGGATCATCATCGCGAAGGATTCGCCCTCCCCGGAGGGGCGGAAATGGCCTGCCTTTTCCCAGGTCTGGTACCAGGCCTGCTCGATGCTGTCGGGTTGGTAGGTTTTATCCATGATCTCCGCTGTCTTCACCGCAAAAACGAAGGGCGAATTATAGCGAAAGGGGGCGCCGCCGTCGCGCTCCGTGGCGGAGGCGGCGGCGCCGGATTGAATGGCGTTTCAGAGACGGTGGCTCTGAATCTGAAAGCCCCGGTCCCGATAGAAGCGGAAGCGGGCGCGACCCGCCTCGCGCAGCGGCCCGTCGCCGGTGATCATTTCCGCCACCCGCTGGAAACGGGTGGCGAAATCCGGCACCTCCGGCGCCAGATTGATCAGCACATCGTGGTGGTCGCCGGGGTCGTCGCCGTGCCCCACCACCACCGGCGTCTCTGCCATCGGCGTGTCCGCCGCCAGGTCGTGGGGCAGAAAGCCGGTGGCCGGCTGCGCCCAGAAAGCGGCATCCACCTCGCGGGCGTGGGCGTCATCCCGGCAGTGCACATAAATGCGCCGGGACTGCCGCCAGGCCTTCTCCGCGATGCGGCGGGCGAGGGCGGTTTGCACGCCTTCGCCGGCCTGTTCGGTGATGTAGAACAGTATTTCCGTCAAGGGGTCAGCCTTTGCGCTCCGCCAGATTGATCAGGTAGCGGGTGAGCATCGGCACCGGCCGGCCGGTGGAGCCTTTCTCCTTGCCGCCGCTGTTCCAGGCGGTGCCGGCGATGTCCAGGTGCGCCCATTTCACGTCGCGGGTGAAGCGGTGCAGGAAGCAGGCCGCGGTGATTGAGCCGCCCTTCGGGCCGCCGATGTTCTGCATGTCCGCGAACGGGCTGTCCAGCTGAGTCTGGTAGTCCTCCCACAGCGGCATCGGCCAGCCCCGGTCGCCGGTGTCCCGGCCCGCTTCCAGCAGCGCCTCGCTGAGGTCGTCGTCGTTGCTGTACACCGCCTGGGCGTGGCTGCCCAGGGCCATCACGCAGGCCCCGGTCAGGGTGGCCACATCGATCACCGTATGCGGCTTGTGCTTCTGCTGCACGTAGGTGAGGGCGTCGCACAGCACCAGCCGGCCCTCGGCGTCGGTGTTGAGAATCTCCACGGTCTGGCCGGACAGGGTTTTGACGATATCCCCGGGGCGCGTGGCTTCGCCGTCGGGCATGTTTTCCGCCGCGGCCACCACCGCCACCAGGTGGATCGGCAGGCCCCGTTCGCAGATCGTCTTCACCGCCCCGAANACGCTGGCGGCGCCGCCCATGTCGTACTTCATCTCGTCCATGCTGGCGCCGGGCTTCAGGGAGATACCGCCGGTATCGAAGGTAATGCCCTTGCCGACCAGGGAGACCGGCTTGCCGGTGGCACCCTTGTAGTCCATCACGATCAGGCAGCCCTTGCGGCTGCTGCCCTGGGACACGGCGCAAAACGCGCCCATGCCCATTTTTTCTGCCTGGGCGTGGCTGATCACCTTAACGGACAGCTTTTTCTCATAGTCCTTGGCCAGCTGACGGGCGCGCTTGGCCAGGTACTCCGGGTAGCAATCGTTGGGCGCCATGTTGCCCAGGTCCTTGGCCAGCGCGGACCCGGCGGCCACCGCCTTGCCCACGTTGGAGGCCTTCTTCAGGCCGTTATTGCGTTCGGCCGCCCAGAAGGTCCACTTCTTCAGTGTCGCCGCCTTGGGCGCTTTGCTGCGGTACAGGTCGAACCGGTAGGCGGCTTCTTCCGCCACCCGGGTGCCTTCACGCACCTGCCATTCGGTGTCCCGGGCCACGGCCACCGAGCCCAGCACCCACACCGCCTGCTTGGCCGGGCCGCGCTGCAGCGTGCGGCTCACCTGGCCGACCAGTTTCAGGAAGGCGTTGCCGTCCAGCTCGCTCTTGTCGCCGCAGCCGACCAGAAACAGGCGGCTGGCGGTCAGCCCCGGCGGCTGATGCAACCACGCGGTCTGGCCCTTGTCGCCGGAGAAATCTCCGGCCTTAATGAACGCCTTGACCGCTTCGCGTGTCTCATCGGGCAGGTTTTCAGGCAGGGTTGCGTCGCTGCTCAAGGGAAGAATCACGCAATCCGCTTTGATTTTTGCTAAAGCGGAATGGCTAATGGCGTACTCCATGCTGTCTCCTGAGTTACAATGCCGCACACTTTCAGTGCAGGTTAGGGCCTGTTTATACTACTTGTATCACGCCTGTTGTGGCTAAAAATCCACCGATCAAGGCACGAGGAGAGAAGTTTGGTGGTTCCAAATGAACGACGAGTAACGCGGAGTGGTGGATTTTTAGCCACAACCCGAAGGGCTGGAGCCATTTTGGCCCCCAGCGTCGTTGTCGGTCGCTTATTTGGAATAACCAAACGGCGCTCCCTCCGCCTAGCTGGAGGCCAAAATGGCACCCAGCAGGCATGATACAAGTAGTATAAACAGGCCCCGCAGGCGGGGCCGACGTTGATATTACACCGCTATATAAATCGACAGGTATTCATGACCACGGTACTGGTCACCTTCATTCTGGTGATGGTGCTGGTCAGTGGCCGCTTTATCAAGTACTTAGCCGAGGCCGCCGCCGGGCAGATCGCCGCGGACGCCCTGTTTCTGGTGATGGCGTTCCGGCTCCCCGAGTTCTTGCAGATGATCCTGCCGCTCAGCCTCTACATCGCCATCCTGCTGGTGTTGGGGCGCATGCACATGGACAACGAGATGGTGGTGCTGCGCGCCGGCGGGCAGGGCGACGGCCGGGTGGTCCGGTCATTGATTGTACCCGCCCTGGTGGCGATGAGCGTGATCGCCCTGTTCGCCCTCTACGTCACCCCGCAAGGGGACGCCGAGGTGAACCGTATCTTCGAGGAACAAAAGGGCCGCTCGGTGCTCGAGCTGCTGACCCCCGGGCGCTTCCACGTCAAAGGCGACGACGACAACCAGCGGGCCACCTACGCGGAAAGCCTCAACCGCGAGGAAGGCGTNCTGGAAAACGTGTTCGTGGCCGACGCCAGCTTCTCCAGCGAGGAGGCCGGCCGCCTGCTCACGGTCTGGGCGCGCAGCGGCAACCTGGTGCAGCAGGACGGTATCAGCTANCTGGAATTGACCGACGGCTACCAGTACCAGGGCAAACCCGGCGAAGCGGACTACCGGGAAGTGGCCTTCGAAAAAGCCCGTGTGCGCATCGGCAGCGAGCGCTCCAGCAGCCGCCCGCCNGAGGTGCGCGGCCGCTCCACCCTGGATCTGATTGATGACGGCGGCAACGAGGCCATGGCGGAGCTGGCCTGGCGCTGGTCCCTGGTGCTCACGGTGCCGATCATGTGNCTCGCCGCCGTGCCNCTGTCCCGGGTCAACCCCCGCCANGGCCGGTTTCTGCGCATGATCCCCGCGGTGCTGGGCTACATGCTTTACGTGGGCCTGTTGCTGACCATGCGCAGCTGGATCGCCNAAGTGCCCGGCAGCGAACGGCCCTGGTACTACTCCATGGGNCTGATCCACCTGATCGCCGGGTTCGCCGTCTTCATGCTCTACTTCGGTGACCGGCTCAAGCCGAGGAGGGCCCGCGCATGACCCTGCTCAAACGGTATTTCTGGCGTTCGGTGCTGCTGCCGTCGCTGGCCATCGTGGCGATCATCGTCGGTCTGGACTGCCTGTTCAGCTTTATCTACGAGCTGGAGTTCCTGCGTGGCGGTTACCAGGTGATGCAGGCGCTGCAGTTCGTGCTCACCACGGTGCCGCGCCGCTTCCATGAATATCTGCCCATGGCGATTCTGCTCGGCACCCTGATCGGCCTGGGGCTGATGGCCAACAGCGGCGAGCTGTCGGTGATCCGCGCCGCCGGGGTGTCCACCCTGCAGGTCAGCTGGATGGTGCTGCGCCCGGTGATTTTCCTGATGCTGCTGTCGGTGCCGGTGGGCGAGTATCTGGCCCCGTATACCGAGCAGGTGGCGCAGAGCAACCGCTCCCTGCAGGAGGGCGGCGGCGAGGCCCTGCGCAGCGAATACGGCTTCTGGCACCGGGAAGGCGACGAATTCATCCATATCAATACGGTGCAGCCCAACGGGGTGCTCTACGGCCTCACCCGCTACCGCTTCAACGACGATCACCAGCTGGAAGAGAGCCAGTTCGTGGAGCGGGCGCTCTACCAGGGCGACCACTGGACGCTGCAGAACATCCAGGGCACCCGCTTCGGCGACGACCGCACCGAAACCTACACCGAAGGCGGCGGCCGCTGGGACACCAGCCTGACCCCGCAACTGCTGAGCATCGTGGTCCTGGAGCCCCGGCGGCTGGCCATGGCCAAGCTGTGGAACTACACCCGCTATATGAAAGAGCAGGGGCTGCAAAGCGCGGACTACATGCTGGCGTTCTGGCAAAAACTGCTGATGCCGGTGGCCACCATCGGCATGGTGCTGATCGCCATTTCCTTTATTTTCGGCCCCCTGCGCGAAGTCACCATGGGGCTGCGCATGGCCGCCGGCATCGTCGCCGGGCTGGCCTTCAACTACGGTCAGCAGTTTTTTGGGCATCTGTCGCTGGTGTTCCGCACCGAGCCGCTGATGGCGGCGGGGCTGCCGCCGCTGCTGTGCCTGATACTGGGCGTCTGGCTGCTGCTGCGGGTGCGTTGAACGGCTGGCAATGTTGGCCGGGCTTGGTATACTCGCCGCCCGAGACAGCGGGTTCGCTGTCCAGCGGTAAGCCAAAGCCAGAGTGGTGGAATTGGTAGACACGACGGATTCAAAATCCGTTGCCCGCGAGGGCGTGCCGGTTCAAGTCCGGCCTCTGGTACCAAACATTATGTCGGGAATGGACTTCCGACGCAGCGTCGTCACTGGGATTTCCCTTTCTGGATTCGTTAGGACGCCCGTTCAACTTGCTCCTTCGACTAGCCAGTTGGGGCTGCTGCAAACATCCCCCTCTTCATCTGGTTGCAAGCCGGGCAGCCCTAATCGGTGGTTGCCCTCTCTCTTCCCTTGAACCGCACGACTACCTTGTCAAACGAAGAATCTGATTCCGCGGAGGTTTCGGCGCCCCACCGTGTGCGCTGCTGCTTCAAACGGCAGTGTCCTGTCACGGCAAAAGATAAATTAGCTTTAAGAAAAAGTTCTTATTGAGTTTTGGTTGGTTAACCAATAGCATCTTTGTAAACGTATACTTCATGCTGTAGTTCTCTAGAGGAGGTTCTGATGAGTGCAATCTCAATTCAGCCCCGTAAAGTAGATTTTGATGTGTCCTCTGTGCCGCGCCACTGGAATGGCGGTGATCCTGTGGTAACCCGTTTTTTTGACGCCTTGTCGGTGCATTTTCCCGAGGGTGAGCGGTTTTTTATCCAGTCGGTGCGCCATTTCCAGGATCAGGTGACGGACCAGCGCTTGCGTGAAGATATCCGCCATTTCATTCGTCAGGAGGGCCAGCACGGTATCGTCCATGATCGTTTCAATGACGTGATGGAGGCGCAGGGAATCGATGTCGATCAGATTACCCGCAACCTGCGTCGTTTTATTCGTACGACACAGAAATACATGCCGGAAAAGTATCAACTGGCGATGACCGCGGCTTTCGAGCATTTTACCGCCACTCTGGGCGAGGCGATGCTCAAGGATGAAACGGATATGTTCCGAGATGCGGATCCGGTAATGCGGGCGATGTTTCTCTGGCATGGTGTGGAAGAGGTTGAGCACAAGGCAGTGGCGTACGATGTATACCGAACCGCGGCAGGCGGAGGTTATTTGACTCGCGCTTCGGCCCTGGTGGTTGCCATGCTGATGGTGCACCTGGTCGTCGGACCGGTGTTCGTGAATATGTTGCGTCTTGACGGTGCGATGCGACGGCCGACGGTAGTGCTGCGTGGTCTAAACCGGCTCTACGGTCGTCGCGGTATTCTGACCCGCATGTTGCCCGAGTTTGTTGCGTGGTTCCGTCCGGGATTCCACCCCTGGGAAACGGGCATGCCGGAGAAAGTCGCGGCATGGTTGAAGGAGTACGGAGAGCATGGTGATCCGATGCGGGCATCGGCCGCCGTATATGAAACCGAGCCGGTGAGCGAGGCCGCCTGAATGGTCGGCGGAGAAGTGTCTGAAACGGCTGTAAGGCCAAAGATCGGGGCGCGTCACTGCCACAGGCCGGGCAGGCACTGTGGCAGTTCGGCCATCCGGGACTTGCTTGAGTTCCACGGCTTGGTGATGAGCGAGGCTTGCTGTTTTGGTCTTGGGGCCGGACTCGGCATTACCTATGTGGAGACTGCAGCCTCCAATACCCCTTTCATCGTGCATGTGCGTTCAATGGAATTCGAGGAAAAGGTATTCAATACTTTGGATGTTCCCTTTTCCTGGCGCAGCTATCGCGATCAACGGTCCGCCAATACGGATCTCAAACGGGTGCTGAATGAAAATCGACCCGCACTGTTGTTAACTGACATTTTCCATTTGCCCTACTTCCAAAGCAGCACACATTTTGCAGGGCACGCCATCGTGGCATGGTTATATGACGAGGAGCGGGACGAGGTGTTGGTCAGTGATACCGAACGCCCGGGATTGATCGCGGTATCTACGGCTGATTTGGCCGACGCACGCTTCTCCACTGCGCCCCCTTTCATTCATAACGGAAACCTGTTTGCCCCCGAAGCTATCAAAGCCAGCGTAACTCCGGAACGTATTCGGAGGGCTATCTTTGACAATGCCTATGCTCTGGCGAACGGCGATCGTTTTAGCGGTCTCGCGGCGCTGGATACTTGGATTGACCGGCTGTCACATTGGGCGGCTGACGAAAACTGGCGCTGGTCGTTGCGTTTTGCTTACCAGGTGATCGAAAAGCGCGGTACTGGGGGAGCCGGATTTCGTACCCTGTACGCCGATTTTTTGGAAGAGGCCAGTGCACGGCTTACCGTGGTGAGAGATGCGAAGTTAGTGGAGCTCATGCGAGGCGCGGCAGCGGCTTGGTCCGGCTTGGCGGCTGTTTTGAAAATGGCTTCCGAGGCAACGACATTTCCTTCCGGCGATATCGAGTTGGCTATTAATCGGGTTAAATCACACGAGTCGCGTTATGTGAAGTGTGTACTAGATGCTCTGGGCTGATTAGATAAAAGCGACCGGACCCGGAGCGATACACTGGCTCTTGAGTGAGCCAGGCCAATGGAAAGGGGGAAGCGATTCGATGTCAGATCGTTATTTAACCATGGCCAAGACCTTCTTTGGCACATCCCATCCCTTGTTCAACGCCTTCGGCGTGGAAGTGGAGGAAGTTGGCAAAGGGCGTGCCGCCATGAGCCTCTCCTGCCGTCCAGCGCTTTGCGATCGACACGGGGGGCTTCACCGAGGAGTTGTTGTCACGCTATTGGATACCAATTGCGGGTTGGCAATATTTTCCCGACTTGGTGACATGCGTCCGATTGCGACCATCGATCTGCGTGTGGATTTCATTCGCCCCGTACCCGCGGGGGAGGGAATCTACAGCGAGGTGGAGTGTTACGCGGTACGAGGTGATATCGCCTATGTGCGCGGACAAGGTTGCGCTTATTCCGATCATAACTTGCTGGCAACGGTATTCGGTTCGTTTGCCGTCGGTACTCTCGGGCCTGCATTCGATTCAGCCATGAAAGGGGAGGGGAAAGTATGAAAGAGCGATCGCTTTTGAATCGCCAGATGACGGGTTGGCCGACATGGCTCTGAATAAAGCGCAAAAAGAAATGCTTGAAAATACTCCATTTGTGGAGTTTCTAGGTCTTGAGGCGCTGACCTCTGATGAGGGGTTCTCTTGCCGGTTGTGCTTTCGAGAACAGCATATCGGTAACCCTCTGTTGCGTACCTTTCATGGCGGAATCCTCGCCAGTTTTGCCGAAATAACGGCAGCTCTCTATTTGATGGAATCGCTTAATCTAGTCGAAGAGCCGTTATGCAGTAGTATGACCTTTGATTATTTACGGCCCGCGTTTGCGGGCACAATTCGTGCCGAGCCTTGTATTGTCCGTGCAGGAAGACGTTTCGTAGTCGTTTCCGTCGACGTTTATCTGGATAAAACGCTTGTGTCAATCGGGCGCTTTATCTATAGCCGCTAAGTATTTTCAACTGGGGGCTGATGCTTTTTGAACCACCTGGGAAAATACCATGATCATATCGCAAACATTACGTCGTGCGGTCCAGCAAAATCCTGACGGCATCGCCACGATTTACAAAGATAGAAAGCGGTCATGGCGCGCTTTTGAGAATCGTGTTGCGCGCCTGGCCGCGGGCCTTCGCGCCTTGGGAGCGGAAAGAGGGAATCGCGTCGCGATCTTGTCACTCAATAGCGACCGCTACCTAGAATATTTTTACGCCGTGCCATGGGCCGGCGGGGCTCTTAATCCCGTCAATATCCGCCTGGCACCGCCGGAGATCGCGTACAGTCTGAACGATTCCGCATCGTCCATCCTGTTTGTCGATGATGCATTCAGCGACATGCTGTCAAAACTGCGGCCGCTGCTTGAGACCGTTCAACATGTGGTTTTCATGGGCGACGGTAGTTTACCGGACGGTTGTGTCGACTATGAGTCGCTTATCGCTGAATCCGATCCGATGCGGGATATCAGCGAAGGAGGGAGCGAGCTTGCCGGACTGTTCTATACCGGGGGGACCACCGGGCGGTCGAAAGGCGTGATGCTGAGCCATGACAACCTTGTCTTCAATGCGCTTAATGTGGTGCCGGAAATGGATTATGGGTCCGGCACGATCTACATGCATGCGGCTCCGATGTTTCATTTGGCCGATATGGCAAGCACTTTTGCCGTGACGCTAGCTGGTGGCACGCACGGCATCGTACCTCGTTTCGACATAGACGATGTGCTCTCTTTTATTGAGCGTGAAAGAGTTACACATGCCTTACTCGTGCCAACGATGATCAATCTGCTGGTGTCCTCCGGAAGAATAAAGGAATTCGACGTAAGTAGCGTCAAGCGCATGCTCTACGGAGCGTCGGCCATGCCTGAGTCAGTATTGATCAGCGCCATGAAGCAGATGCCGGACGCTCTGTTCGCTCAAGGGTATGGACAGACGGAGGCGTCACCCATCATCACCGCCTTGCCACCCGATTTCCATGTCCCTGGAGGCGACAAACTTCGAAGCGCGGGCAGAGCCGCGCTGGGAGTCGAGGTTGCCATTTTTGACAAGGATGATACCGAGCGGCCGAGATGCGAAGTTGGCGAGATCTGCGCCAGAGGTCCGAACGTCATGCTGGGTTATTGGGGAATGGAGGAAGCCTCCGCTGAGGCCCTGCGTAACGGCTGGTTGCATACCGGCGATCTCGGTTATATGGATGAAGACGGGTTTGTCTTCATCGTCGATCGCGTCAAGGACATGATCATCAGTGGTGGGGAGAATATATTCTCGGTCGAAGTTGAGAGTGCTATCTATAGTCATCCCGCGGTACAGGAATGCGCGGTGGTGGGGATTCCCCACGATGAATGGGTTGAAACGGTGCATGCAATCGTCGTGCCTCGCCAAGGCCATGTGCTCACGGAAGACGAGCTGTTGAGTCATTGCCGGGAGTTGATTGCCGGTTACAAACTTCCACGTAGTATCGAGTTCCGTAGTGAACCATTGCCGATAAGTGGCGCCGGCAAGATTCTCAAGAATGAGCTGCGTGCACCCTACTGGGAGCGGATGGGCCGATCGGTTACCTGATTTATCATTCTTGTCAAAACCACTTGCTTGGATGAGGAAAATTATGAACTTGCAATTTACGCAGGAAGAGCAGGAGTTTCAAAAGACGATACGCGCATGGATGCGGGAAAATATTCCTGAAGAGATTAGTCGTATTTCCGCGCTTGGCGAAATGCCGGAAAAATCGCAGCAACAGCAATGGGAGAAACGGCTCGGTAAACAGGGTTGGCTGGCGGTAACTTGGCCTGAACAATACGGAGGTCCGGGATGGACCGCGACACAGCGTTATCTTTTTGATCTTGAGAGGGCCATGGCTGGGGCGCCTCCGGTAAGTCCCTTCGGTGTCGCCATGGTAGGCCCTGTGATCTACACGTTCGGATCCGCGGAACAAAAAGAGCGATGGCTGCCCGGGATAGCCAGCGGCGAGACGCTTTGGTGCCAGGGTTATTCCGAGCCCAATGCCGGATCGGACCTCGCATCCCTTAAAACCCGCGCCGAGCGCAAACGGGACCATTACCTGGTCAATGGCCAGAAGATTTGGACCACCCAAGCGCATTGGGCGGACATGATGTTCTGTCTTGTCAGAACCGACCCCGATGCCAAGAAGCAACAGGGCATCTCTTTCCTGCTAATAGATATGAACACGCCGGGTATCGAGGTTCGTCCCATTTATACCATTGATGGGCACCATCACCTCAACGAAGTGTATTTCACCGATGTCAAGGTGCCGCTGGACAATCTGGTGGGGAAGGAGGGTATGGGGTGGACGATCGCCAAGTTTTTGTTAACGCATGAGCGCACAACGATCGCCGGCGTTGCCGACAGTCACTATGCATTGGCGCGCATGAAGATGGCTATTGACGAAGCTCCGTATTACATCGATAAGCAACAGGCGCGACGACGTGTGGCCGAGCTGGAAGTCGAACTGATGGCGTTGGAGTACACCAACTTTAGGACCGTTGCCGCGACAGACGAGGGCCGACCTTTTGGACCGGAGTCTTCCGGTCTCAAGATCAAGGGTACCGAGCTACAGCAGAAAATGTCCCAAGCGATGGTCGAGATGGGCGGGTTGATGTCGCTTGTCTGGGATAGTTCATCAGCGGTGGGTAATGAAAGCTTTAATCATTCCCCTCGTCGGTACAATTTTCTTCGTGCCTGCACGATTTATGGCGGATCGAACGAGATTCAGAAGAACGTGCTTGCCAAGATGCTGTTAGGTTTATGAGAGGTCATAATGGAATTCAATCTTTCCGATAACACGACCATGGTTGCCGATACGGCGCGGCGGTATCTCAAGGATCACTATGGTTTTGATACCTACATGCAACAACTCAACCAACTCAATCATTGTGATCCATCACGATGGGAGTTGATGCGCGAGCTAGGCTGGTTTGGTCTGCCGTTTCCTGAGTCGGTCGGAGGCTATGGCGGCGATCTGATCGACGTGGCGATGATTGTTAGGGAAGCCGGCGCCGTCTTGTGTCTGGATCCCTATGTCGATCTGGTGATCGGTCCTGGAAAACTTCTCGAGTATCTGGGTACTGAGCGGGCATTGAAGGTATTGCAATCCATTGTCGATGATGATGAGAGAGTGGCATGCGCGCTCTATGACTATCACGCCGGATACAATATTTTGAAGCCATCCCTGTCGATTAACGGTAGCAAATTGTCTGGACGGAAGAATTTCGTTCCTGATGGTGGCTGCGCGAATAGGGTGCTGACGACGGCGATGCTTGGAGATGAGCTGACCTTGGTCCTTGTGCCGCTTGAAGGCTGCGAGGTGACCCGCTATCGGGGCTTGGACGGTAGCCGGCTTGCCGATGTACTGTTCGATGACGTGGTGATTGACGAGGAGATGATTCTTTCTCGTGGCGTGAAGGTGGAGCGCGCCGTCAGCAAGACGGTCGCCTGGCTGCAGGCGCTCGATTGCGCGCGCATGTATGGCGCCGCCAGCGCGCTTTATCAGCGCACTCTTGATTACGCAAAGACGCGGAAGCAGTTCGGTGCGCCGATCGGCAGCTTCCAGGTAATCCAACATTACCTTGTGGATATGTTCACGGATCTTCAACAGTTGGAGTCGATGCTGTTCATGGTTTCCGTCAAAGCGGATCTAGACGATACGCTCGAGCGGGAACACGCTTGTTCGGCCACCAAGGCGTACTACGCCGACAAGGGGGTAAAGATCGCGCAACAGGCGATCCAGATTCACGGCGGTATCGGGGTCACCGAAGAGCTTGATATAGGCCATTACTTTCGTCTCATGACGTACTGCTCCCTAACACACGGCCATGGTGACTACCATCTTGATCGTATCGCCGCCCTCGGAGAGGAGTGCGATCGTGGATGAATATGATTTCATCGTAGTCGGAGCGGGATCCGCCGGTTGTGTCCTGGCCAACCGACTAAGCGAGTCCGGCCGATTCTCTGTTTGCTTGCTGGAGGCGGGTCCGCACGACAACAGCGGGTTTGTGAACGTGCCGTTCGGGGTGATCGGTTTGATCAGGGAGGGCAAGCGTAACTGGGGTTATCAAACAGTGGCTCAACGAGCGCTTGACAGTAGGCAGCTCTATTGGCCCCGTGGAAAAACTCTCGGTGGCAGTAGCTCAATCAACGCCATGGTTTATATTCGTGGACAACCTGAGGATTACGATGCCTGGCGGGACAGCGGGCTGAAGGGTTGGGGGTGGGATGATGTCCGGCCCATCTTCAACGCGCATGAGCACAATGAGGAGTATCCGCCGGACGCCTGGCACGGTAACGGAGGACCGCTGAACGTCACTCGGGTCAGGGATCCTAATCCGCTGACTGAGTTGTTCATTCGCGCCGGGGAAGAACTAGGCGAAAAGCGTAACGATGATTTCAACGGTGAATCGCAGCGCGGCTTCGGCCAATTCCAAGTGACGCAAAAAGATGGGCGACGCTGGAGCGCCGCGAGGGCGTTTCTCGATCCGGCGAGGAGCCGCGGTAATTTGACCATTCTGACTAATGCAATGGTTTCCCGGGTAGTGATCGAAAATGGACGTGCGGTAGCCGTCGAGTATAGCGATACGGCCGGCTCATCTCACACCGTTCGGGCAAATCGGGAAGTCGTACTTTCGGGTGGGGCAATCAACTCGCCCCATTTGCTGATGCTTTCAGGCATTGGTGACCGTGACCATTTACAAAGTGTTGGCGTTGATTGTCTGGTGGACTGTCCAGAGGTGGGGTGTAATCTTCAAGACCATCTGGATATGACTATTTCGATTCACGATCGTAGCAAACAGTCAATTGGCTTCTCCCCTTACTTTCTACCGCGTTTGATGCGAGCGTTCTATCAGTACTTCCGCCATCGGCGCGGCTTTCTAGCCAGCAATGCGGCTGAGGCGGGGGCGTTTATTAATGTCGGCGAAGGGACGCGCCCGGATGTGCAGATGCATTTTCTGCCCGCATTTTTGCGCGATCATGGCAGGGAATTCACGTCAGGCTTTGGCTGCACCATTCATGTATGCCAGTTGCGGCCTAAAAGCCGCGGTTGGATTCGTCTCGCCGATAGCAACCCTCTCAGCGCCCCGCTCATCGATCCCTGTTATCTTTCCGATGCTGACGATCTTGGCGTCCTGAGAGAGGGCGTCAAACTGGCTCGGCGGGGG
>FUFK010044674.1_pt1 | contig 18547 bp, 14 predicted proteins | sample 1021851 | NCBI WGS metagenome assembly FUFK01 (sample SAMEA51879418, study PRJEB19060) | metagenome
ATAATCAAACACACCGTCTACTGCACCGTAGAAACCATCGTTTACAAACACATTGCCTAGCTGATCATATAGCTTATATGCGTCACCTGCTAACGCTTTATCTTGTTGACTAGCATTTGTGATGTGTCTTACTTCGCCACCTGTGTTTATGATGTTGGTGTTAAAGCTACGCATATGATCCATAAACTCTTCTACAACATCTTNNTCACTCTTNTCGTTNTACTGTATGCCTCTGCGAGACACCATGTACCTACGTATAGTGCGTAAGTTAGAAGCTTCGTATAAGTCTTTCTTCTTAAGCTTACCACCTTTGTCNACAAGCTCACTNTCACTGCGTACAGGTATAGGCTCTTGTTGTTCTACAGTGGGCGGCTCAATACGATTAGGTGCAAGTATGTCATCCTTTGTAACGCCATACTGATCCATCANGTCTANGAAGGAATCACTCATATTAATATTCTACCTTCTAAATGCTTTTTGAAATTGTANAGTTANGAANCCNNTGTTGTANGGCAGTCTCTTATTGTTTGCATCTGCCCACTCACTGAGTGCTCTCATGATGTCAAAGGTATCAGCATTTTCATCTAGACCTTGCTCTTGCATATACTTGAATATGTCTTCACCAAAGTCAGCCATTACAGACAGATCTAATTCTGTAATAGTACCTGTGTCCATACCTGTTTCTATTTCTTCATCTGTAGTGTTAGGGAATATTCGCTTAATTTTTTCTCTTACACTTGTTATTTTTTTAGAACCTGGCTCTANTTCTGCCATACGTGCAGCAATAGTCTCACGNTTTACCTTNCCTTTAGGTAATTCTATGAANCCATTTTCTGTAGCATTCTGTGCACCAACCTTAGATGTGGGTAGACCAAGTAGCTTCCTAGCGTTTGGACCCATCTCTTCCCANTCTTCAAANGTAACTCTATCTCTGTCCATGTACTCTGCAGCTTTACGNANACCCATTTCTTCTGCAGTTTCAACTACGTCTTCTACTTCACGTTTTTGCTCAGGAGGTTCTAGCTCAACCTTTTTCTCTACAGGGTCTTCTGTTTTAGGTTCGCTGATTGCTACGTTCTCTGTAGTATCTATCTCTTCTAGGTTTAATTTTTTGAGGGCTTGCTCTTCTACTGGACCTATAGGTGTCTCTTNNTTTTNTANNTGCTGTACTAGTACNTCCCACCCNTCNCTNTCNGGTGTGTAANTATTNCCACCATCAGTTTTNACCTCAAGAGGATTACCNTCTGAGTCAGACTTTGTTACNGTAAACTCAATGTCCTCAAATATTTTCTTAGGTTCTGTAGGNACTTCTCCTAATGCCTCTATGGTTGCTGCATCAACAGCACTACCTGCATCTATAACCTCACTAGTTTGTTTCATGGTAGGAAACAATAATTCACGTATGCTTTCTACATACTCTTCGCCTACGTTAGCTAACATACTAGTTTCTAAATCTTCAAATGCAGCTAGTCCATATGTATCTATGGCATCATCGTACACCATTTGATAAAGAGGCATTTCTATAGATTTTACTTTTTTCTGTGCTGCTTCATACGCAGCTATTTGTTGTTTTATATTTGCATTATCTGGGCTTGTTTTTAAATCACTTTGAAGTTGAGCTAGCCCACCTCTTTCATCAAGCGTTTCTAGTGTCTCTAAGGCAGCTTTATACTCAGGGTCTAACTCTTCTCTATCTTTTTTCAAAGTGACAATACTATCAAGTACAAACTTCTTAGCTTTTAGATCAAAGCGTTTCATATCTGCTATCACTGCATAAGTAGAGGGTTGTAATGCCTCATACTCTTGCTGTCGTGCTAACATATTTATATCTTCAGCAGTATATCCATCATAGATAATCTCACTACCAAGCTTGTACTTTGACCGCATCATGGCTGAGTCACCAGTAAGCCTATCAAAGAAACCTATATCTGGCTTTTCTGCAGTAGCACCTTTTGTTTCTAAACCAAGGCCATACGTTTTTCTTACGTATTCATCCATGTCCATATCAAGAGGTTGAAAACCTTCTGGTAGTTTTATGATCATGTCTACTTCAGTATCACTTAGCTTTCTACCACCATTAGCCTCAACCCCTGCCCTAACTTTAGTAGCTAAGTCTTGTATGGCTTGTGGACCACTTGCTATTGCAGCTTGCATTTGTGCAGTGCTTACACCTTGATCTTCTAAATAACTTGTAAGACCTAACACCTCATTCACTACAGAGTTACGCCTAGAGATCTTCATGATGTTATCTTTGGCTAACTGCTCTTGCTCTAACTCGTATTTACGAGCTTCTTTCTTTTTCTCTTTGATGTTTGCTGCTGCTGTTGTAGCAAACCCTTCAGCGAAAGCTCTCCAATCAAATCCCATATCTTAAGCTCCTCTTGCCATCAAGCCTTGGGGTTCAGCCATTTCGCTTACTTCCATTTCATCTTCTTGTGGTACTTCATCTGTCTCTTCTTCTAGAGTACCTTGTAATGTCTTCAACAAGTCTAGACCTACATCACCCTCTTTACCTTTAGCATCTGCTACAGCTAACTCTATAGCTAGTGATAGTCGTTTTCTTTCACGCTCTTTGAGTTTCTCTTCGGGATCTTCAATGTCATCTCTTACTTCTATGCCGTAGGTNGTCATCGATGCTTTNATAAACTCGTGTATAACAGGAGCTACAATTAAGCTTACATCCACGCTGTGCAGTCCGTTCATAACACCTGTAGTCAATAATGTTTTAACAAAAGGAGCTACAGGCATGTCACCGCCAAAGAGTACAGATAGATCATCCATGATCTCTTCATCAGCTAACTTGTTGATGTAGTATTTAGTTACTTCATCAGGATCAACCATTTCAGGTGGATTCTCCCAAGGCCAGTTCTTAGGTTCATCTGTCAGAGACTGTCCTGGTATTGGTGCTTCAAAAAATGATGCCATCTTATTATATCCTATTTAGTAAATCCTGCGCCAAAGTATAATCCTACAATGGCTGATACGATGTGTGTGTCTAGTGGTGTGATTACAAAGCCTTGAGCCATCTTCCACTTGATAGCTTCCTCTGGTCCAAACATCCAACTAAAGAAACCACCAGTAGCCTCAGTGTATCCTACATACACACTTACTTCAGGATACCATACTGCAACTAACTTTGGCAATACAATTATAGAGAACACAGCAGATAAAGCTATAAGTCTACGTGTCCATGCAAAGTGCTTGTCAGTCTTACCTGCATCTCTTGCGTCAGCTACAGCACTACGGTTGAACTCTGCACGTTGCATAAGCATCTCTTGCTGCAACTGCCTATTCTTCATTGACTGACCCCAGATAGACATTACTCCACCTAACACAGTGGAGAAAAGCATTGTGATTAGTTCTAGAGGTAATCCAAACATTAATCTATTTCTTTCAAATATGCTTCATAGGTTGGTAGTCTTTTCTCAACAATATCTTTTTCACCAGGATTTATACTTTTTATCATATCTTCTGGTTTACTATAATTTGAAAAACCTTTTATTTTTAAATAAGCCTTTACTGCAGCTTTCGATACAGCATCATTTGTTGATAAGAGATGGGGATTTTTAATAAGATCAACACCTATAGCATCTCCCACTTTTCTGTATGTTTCTTCTCCTGTAATTTGGATAGGACCTCGACCTCTATATCTTGCAAATTTTTTATTGCCCACATTACCTAATTTATATCCTTCACTCCTATAATGATCATTATATCTAATATTAAATATTTCTTCTGCTTTATCTGCAGGTATAAATTTAGGAGGGTTCTTAACAACATGCATAGCTATTGGCTGTCCTACATGGTCTAACTCTCTGTATTCTACATTTAATTTTTTATAGGTTTCAGGGTCTAGCTTTCCTGTTACATTTAAGCCTTTTATTTTTTGAAATCTTTTAATTCCAGAAATTGTATTTTTACCTATTATACCATCTACATTACCTACATCAATTCCTCTAGTATTTAAGGCTTCTTGAACTTCTTTATTTAAAATAGTTTTTGGTCTTTCTAGATAAACAATATTACCATCATCATCTGTCTGTTTTGGAAAACCTAGTATCTCATATATTTTCTGATCGTTTCTTTTTAAAGGAGCTTTTTTTGTATTTGAAAATAAAACTTTTTTAAGTCTATAATTACCCCCTTCTCCTATCTCTTCAACAGGATTTTTCATACCTTCAAATTTAATTGTTGCAGCTAAAGCTGCTGCAGCTACTTTATTATTAGGGTATATATCATTAGCGTATTCTATTGCTCGTTCTTTAGTTGAAGGATATTCAGTAAAACTAAGCCTTAATTCTTCTTCACTAAATTCGGGTATATCTGTAGGCTGCACCTCGTCAGCACTAATAGAATTATCAATAATGCTAGTAGCCTCTTCATCTGAGATCCCNTGTTCTTTTAATACTTTCCTAACCTCATCCTGCACACCCTCTTCAGTCAAACTTCCTGTAATACCAATAGCATTTAAAAATCTTTGACTTAGTATTTTACTATCTACCCTTACTTCTTCTGTGGGTTCAGCTTTTTCTGCCATTGAAGGTACTTCAGTTCTGTCTACCTGTGTAGCATCTGACGGTCTACTCATTAAGCCTTGCGGCTGTGTCTGTGTTATTTCAAGTGTTTCACCCTCACTATCTACTGTAGGTTGATCATCAAACGTTGCAGTATATGTGTCGATTGTAGTGTATATATCTTCTAGTTTATTTGGAGACTCGCCTAATGTTACAGGCTCTCTCATGGCATCTTGAATAATTTCACTCTTCATCAGTTTAGAGTATTCGTCTAACACTTCATCTTTTGGTGTAGTTGTAGTATCTTCGCTAGGTTGTTTAGGTTCGTAGCCATTATCTCTAAATAACTGTGCTATACCTTCTAAAAAGTTAGAGTCTAGCTCAACCGTTTCTGTTTCAGGCTTTGCTCCTATACCACGATTCTTCCTAGACACCTCTTCTAGAGTTTGTTTACTTCTGGTAACAGACTCAGTATAGCCACCAATGTCTAAGTCTAAACCACTTAATGTTTTATATTCTGCCATTATGTTAGCCTGTTATAATAGAGCCTACTATAGTACCTATAGCATTAGCAAAAGACCCACTCTTACTTGCTGCTGCACTGTTTGCTGCTGCTTCATTAGCTAGTTCTTGTACAGCAATAGTTGTGGCACGATCAGCGTTGTTATTCTCTAACTGGAATGCAAAGCTCATGAGGTCACGCTCACGTTGCCATATCTGATCCATGTTAGCTGCAGTCAATCCGTTGATCACTTTAGCAAAGTCCATGTTGCTTTCATTTTGTGTAGCTGTATTAATTGTAGCTATGCTCTGTCTCCATGCTGCATTAGACTGTGCTATCACCAAACCATTCTGTGCATTAAACAAGTCACGCTGTTGCTGTAGACCAGAGTTAAACTCACGCAACGCATTCACACTATTGACGTTGAACTGATCCATAGCATTCTGTTGTGTAGCATTGAACTGTGCAGTTTGNTTAGCNANGTTAGCAAAGAACTGNTTTNNTTGATTNTCACTAGATGCGTTGAACTGTGCCGTAGCATTCTCTGCAGCTTGATCTGTAAACAGAGCCTGTATGTTTTGCTGTGTCTTGAACATAGAAGTCTGCTGTTCGTTGGATAGATTAGCCATGTCCATCTGTAAAAAGTTAGCCGCATTCTGTACAGCAGCTTGTTGTCTGTTGTTGAGGTTTGCCATGTCTAGTTGTGACAATGCAGCAGCCTCAGCCATCACCATAGCTTGTCTGTTAGACAGGTTAGATAGTTCCATAGTGTTTGCTGCACGAGAGTTCTCTAAGGCTATCTGTTGTTCAGCCGTAAAGTTCATGTTAGCAATATCACCGATACGAGCAGAGTTAGCTACACGAGCTTGGAATGCTTGATCAAACTCCATGCCCATAAATGTTGCACGTTGCTGTGCAGCAAGTATCTGTCTTTGCTGTCTGTTAGATAAGTTCTGTGCTTCAAATTGTGCTATAGTAGCTGCATCCATCTGAGCGATAGGTAGTGCTGCTTCCATTGCAGCTTGCACCACAGCTTGACCTGCAAGACTAGACGCACCAAGACCACGAGCAGAGAGTGTAGCCATTGCGGTACGCATAGATCCTGCAGCCCAAGCAGGTGTCTCACCACCCTCAAAGTCAGCCATTANNTGTTCTAGCTGACCTGCAACTGTTGCNTGTTTANTTGGTGTAGCTTCTGCAGCTTGTANTGCTTCAGTAAATGTAGCAGCTTTNGTAGCATCTGCNTCACCAGATATTATCTCACCNTCTTTTATTTCTCTAGGATCAGGNGCATCTACTTTTATAGCGTTACCTAGTTCCGCTTCCATNCCTGTGATAGATGTACCAACTTGTTGTTNTGCAGTAATCTCTTTTGTAGGTNNGCCTGTAGCTGCAGTTAGTCCTGCAGTTTGTAATTTTACTTGTGGTGTAACAGTAGTAACATCTGCCTCTACAGGTGTAGNAGNTNTAGGTNNTACNGCTTGTTGTACAGTACCNACTGTAGCAGCTTCNGCAAAAGGAGCTATGGGTACAGTCTGACCTGCATCTACTGGAATAAACTCACTTGCAGTAGGTTGTATCATAGCTGTAGTAGGTTGCATTGGCTGCATGGTTTGTCTTACAGCATTGGCTTGCATCTGAGCTAATTGCTCTGTAGTAAGACCACCCTCTTGATAACCTTGTACTGCACCACCCCTGTTAAACTTTTGTATGTAACCACCAATAGCAAGACCTTTAGCTTTTGCAGCAGGGTTAGCCTCTTCAAACTTGGCATGACCTTCTCGTGTCTTAGGACCATTGTAACCCATCTTGCGGAAGATACGGTCTTTACCTTCTAGAGACATAGTCTCCATCAACCCACCTTCTGCAGCAGCAATAGATTGATCTTGAGTAGCTGTGTTAGTTCCGTTAACAAGTTCAATGCCATCTGCAAAAGGTATTAAATTACCATCTTTATCATATACAGGAACCATTTTATATTGTGGTTGCTGTTGTGTTTGTTGTTGTGTGGCTTGTGCTTCTCCAGTAAGCTTTTTAAATCCCGGTGGTACATATGTTGTAGGTTTACCATTGAACTCAGTGATCATTATAACCTGACCTAAGTCATTACCATACGGTACAGTTTGATAGCCTTGAAATACTTCAGGATAAGTTGCACCTGTGCCTGGCTGAGTTGTTACAAGAGTAGGTGCTACTGCGCCTTGTGTCCCTGTGTACTGTGTTTTGTAAGANANTTGAGATGGNACAGCAGACGTACCGCCTGTTTGTGTAGTTGTTGCAACTGTGCCTGGACCTGATCCTGCTGTTGGTACTACATTCTGATATGTAACTGGTGCTACTTGCTGCATTACTGTTTGAGATTCATCAGGATTAACAATAGGAACACCACCTGCAGGTACTTGTTGTACAGTTGTCGGAGGAGTTACAGCTTGAAAAGCGCCACCTGCTACAGCAGGGTTCACAGTCTGCATGTAGTCACCTGCTGTTAAACCTGTTGTACCTGTTCCTGTTGTACCATCGCTACCATCTGTTGTGTCTTCATCATCATCTATTTTTTCATCATCATCGTCTATATTTGTAATAGCAGACTTATTGATGTTTATAAGCTCGTCAGCTAGAGCTTTAACTCTACGTAGCTCTTCAGATGTTTTACCTTGTGTGCTTGAAATAGTTGCTATATTATTTCCTGAAGCATCAGTTAGATTTACATAAGAAGCCTTGTCTCTTTGAAGAAAACCTCCTCCACCAGATGTTACATCAGCATCAGTATACCCTATAGCTTCTGTAGAACTTGCAGCAGTTTCTGCAGCTTGTTTAAAACCTGAAAATTCTTGATTAACTTTATATATATTATTTCTTATTCTAGCCCCAGTAGATTTATTTTTATCTATGCCTCTAGTTTTATGAAAAAGCACTTCCTCTGTTGATGTTGTACCATCTTCATTAGTAGTTATTTTAACAATACCATTACCAATAGCACTTGCTCTAGCTTCATATACCGTTCCATCTGGAGCAGTGAATGAATCCACTACAGATACACTATTTCCGTACACACCTTCAGGGTCAATATACGCTAAATTATCTACTGCTGCCATATCTTATTCCTTATTTACCCATTGTCATCCATACCGCACCTGCAATAAATGTCAGGACTCCAACGGTGGTCATTTTTACTACGGTTGATCTTATAGATCTACGTGTATCTCNCCACGCTTCTATNAGATTACGCATCTCTATTATNTCTTTAGCTGCATCNTCATCGAGTAGCCCAATAGAACGCAGTGCTTCTTTAGCACCACGACTAGCTGCATTGTCTAGCATCTCTTCTAGTTCTTCTGGNGANAGTTTGATGTCACTCATAGTAGCCTATACCTATATGTGTGTCAAGGTTGTGTAGGCCAATCAGCATCTTCAAGCGAGGGCCAATTTTCATGAGTAGGAAGATCACGTAATGCTGTACGATAGGTAGCCCAAGAAGTCTTAGCTTCATCTGCTAGTGGGCTGTCTGGCATTTGTGTCCAATCAGAGGCAGCAAGTAACTCATTGCGAGTAGCTCTGTGTTCGGCTGCTAGTCTATCGTCAGCACCATCTGCCCATGCCTGTTCTTCTGCATCTCTGGCAAGTTCTTCTGCTTCAGTGAACTGCACTAACCCTTGAGGTGTTGCTTTGAATCTTGGGTTTTCTCTAACTTCAACTTCTTCAGACATTGTTTACTCCATATACTCGCACTTCCCCACCTGCTACCCAATCTCCTGAAGTAGTTTGTAATCTAAAACCAGTACACACACCTGATGTGTCCATTGTTCCCGATCCAAATGTCCAAGGAGATACTCGTTGAGATGAAGAAGATGATAAAAACCATAGACACGTTGGGCGTCCATTTCCATCAATACTTAAATCTATAGTTCCTGATATACCATTTTGCCAATAACGATTAAAAACATACCAACCATAATTTGATTGAGTATCAGCATAATAAGAGCCACCTGTGCCACTATGTCTTACGTTAGCAAATCCATAAATAGCACTAGACGTTACCATTGAACCGTCTATTTCAAGAAACATTTGCATATGATTCTGGGCTTGTGCTCCATCTAAACTATCAACAATTATTCTGTATTGATTAAACCCATCAGTTGCACTGAATATATTTGAAAAATTCATCTGTGTAACAGAAGCAGGTGCATCTACTTTAGTAATAAATTGATAAGGCGTATTGTTTTTTATTAGCGTTGTTACATCAGACGTTGAAACACCTGATGCTCCACTACCACCAACCGATAGGGTTTGATTGCCAACTGTTAAAGTCATAGCTATCTCCTAAGTGCTAGTAATGCCTGTCATTCTTATTTGAAATGACGGACTTATATTGTAAGTTCGATTAGAAATTTCTGTAGAGGTTGGTGTAGTTTTATTGAGATTTACACTGTAGCCGTAGTTACCTAAATTTGTTTGAAATGTTTGCCCTGTATCAACAAATCGAGCGTCACCTGATAAATCAAAATCAATATATTCTAGCCTTCCATTTGGCGTACCAGAAGCAGCATCAGAAAAATAATAAAGCCTTGAGCCAAGTACTTGCTTTTTCTGCGCTTGATCAGGGAAAATTTGGACTCCAGTACTTCTGTTTACGTTTGTATAGCTAGGGGTAGAAGAAGTAAATGGGTCAAATGGATACTCCCTAATTGTGGTGGTACTATTTTGTAATAAGAAAAGCATAGAGCCATCTGATTTCATAATAAGGTCCATTGCTGGACTAGTACTTGCGAGAACTTGGCTTGCATTGCTTGATGTCCAAGTAACAAAATTATCATTATCAAAGTCATAAACATGCATGCCATTTTGATTATGCGAAGCCCAAAAAAGAAGATATTTAGTATTACCTTGTGCATCATTAACTCCCATCATTCTTGCATAGCTGGTGTTACTGATGCCAACAGATTTTTGTTTCCAAGTTCCTTCAAGTGTACCTGTGTAGGTGTCAAGTCTTTGAACATAACCAGTTGAACCACGATAACGGTAAGCGTACTGTTTATCATCATACCACCAAGGATGATAACCATCAGTGATATTAGAAACTAACGTTCCATCACTTTGTCTTATTTGCAAAGCTGTTTGGTTATTCAAGTTAGTATAAATAAACATAGTATAATTATTTGGACCAAGCTCAGTATATATCGCTCTTTGATTATAATTTGAAGTAAAGTTAGAATGTCCAATACTATTATTATTAGTGTTTAAAGTAGCCGTTTTTCCTTCAAGGTCATTTACTTTAGGAAATGCAATAGAATTATATTCGCTGCTACCTTGCTGATGCAGAAACTCATGGTCTTCGTATCTTAAAGGAAATGTAGTAGTTTTTAATTTAACAGCCGTACTTGGTCCAACAATTTCTTGACCAGTAGCATTGCCTGTAAGTGTAACTACATCATGATCACTAACATTTAGTTTTGGAGCTACAGTAAAATTAGTATCTCCTTCTTTTACATGAATAGATTTTATTACGTGTTTTGTACTACTGTTTGTAGTAAATAAAGTTGTTTCACCACTTGAGTTAAAGTCACTTGATTGCAGTGTAGCTTTATGTATTTCTGCGAGTGTGTCAGCCATATTAATAATCTCCAAATGCTAATGTTGATGCATACGAAAATCCTTGTATGCCTGTTAAAGCAGAGCCATCAATGGCTCCTAGTTTTCCGTTACTGTCTAATTGTGGAATGTTGTTTGCCCCTGTTCCTACGTCTAATGCTGCTGCTGACCCTAAACTTGAACTAGCTGCCTTAGCATTGAGTTGAGTTTGAATATCTGAGGTTACACCTACTACTCTATTTATTTCAGTTGTAGAAGCTGTTACACCTGTGAGTTTATTTATCTCTGCAGTAGAAGCTGTTACACCGTCTAACTTATTTAGTTCTGCAGTAGATGCTGTTNCGATCNGTCTAACTTATTTAGCTCTGTTGCATCAGCAGTTACGCCTGTTATCTCTGAAGGAGATATTGCACCATCACTAAATATGCTTCCTGTGGAAATAAAGTTTGCTAAATCTCTTGCCTTACTCATATTGTGTATCCTCTAATATGTATCTTACTCAGGCTTCGTAGGCCAATCGTCATCACCCAAGTTAGGCCAGTTNTCATGTGTTGGTAGATCACGNAGTGCCTGTCTGTATGTTGTCATANCANNTGACATTGTAACNTCNGANAATGCATAGAAGTCTGTCTCTGCAAGTTTNGCATNTCGTGTATTACGATTACTAGTTGCAGTCACTTCGTCTAGCTTTGCTTGATGTGCAGCTTCTTGTTCTGCTTTTGTGTCACCACCTTCAATATCGGCAAACATGTCTTGAGCCACATACTTCTTAACCCAATCACCGTTTGAGTTTTGCTCAACGCCATCTTGTACCACTGTTTGATATGCTGTTGGTGTAGGTGCAGTACCTTCTAAAACTGGGTCTATATTTAATGCATCACATACGTTGCTATTCCATATTTTAGGAAGCGACATATTTTTAAATTCCATACGCCAATCGCCTTGGCTTTTTACCACACCTGTAGTTCTTTCTCTGTATTCACCCATTTGATTGATCCTTTCTTAATGAGTTTGATTATGGGGCAGCTATTGCCCAATATATGTAACTACTACCAGGATTATTAACTTGAGCATTTGCTCCATTTACCGTAAAACCATTTGTAGTAGGATCGGCAAGGTCTTGCCCTGACCAAGGACTAGAAGCGTTAAATTCTAACCATTGGTCAGCACCTGAACCAAAACCCATGTCAGTATTTGCCATATTCCAATTAGCTGCCCCATCTGTTCTTCTTATCATTACAAAACGTGTGCCTGTGGAAAAACCTGCGTCAATTGTCTGGTCAGATCCTGTTCCTGTGTATCCTCCAAACTTTACAAAACCTGGAATACCTGCAAATAAAAATGCATGATAAATATTTCCAGAACCGTTTGTTTTTGACGCATTTCCCACTGTAAACTGTGATGCTGTTGGGGCTGTGTCATTGAAAAAGTTAACTGAATCTACCCTTTGTGCGCTATCATCTAAGTACATTCCATAATCTTCAGGGGCACTACTGTCCATGTCTTTGTGATACACAACCCAATTATTTGTACCATCTAGTTTTATCCACATCATTTCTGGTGCGACACCTAGGTTGTGAATTACATTTTGAGTTGATCCCGTTCCTTTATAAAAAACTACATCATGAAAATTTCTGGCCTCTCTAAACATCCAAGAAAGCCTATTTTGATCTGGAGAATTTTGTTTATTCCAACCTTTATCATAATCAAATCTAAAGTTGCTGGTTTGTGAAGCAGCAGCATTAGTATTCAATGCTAGGTATCGTAGTGTATTAGTTCTCGTACCAATTCTAAAATCGTTAGAGCCATCAATAGCGTTTCTCCAAATTGCTGTACTAACATCAAACGGAGCCTCAAAAGCAGGTTCATTGTGAGTTATGCGAGAACCTGCCTCATCAATATTGAATACTTGATTTGACTTTGTAATATTAGTAGCATCAAATTGTGTTTTGCGTACTGCAACGTAAATATATCTAGCATTAGCCTCGTTGTATTCTACAGAGTTAGTATTAGGCAAGGCAAACCCATTATCTGTAATAAGGAATTGACCATCTGAAAAAGCGTTACCGCCACCGCTGTCGCCACCTCTGTAGCCCTCCTCATGATGTCGATTAAACATAAGTTGATGTTGATAGCCATACGCTGAACCTTGAGGCTCAGGACTTAAACCACGCTTGGAGTCTTGAACAATCCAACTATGGTAAGATTGGTTCCCTGCTTGGTCAGCAGAAACTCTTTTAACCATAACCCACTGAGGAACAAATCCTAAGTTTATTTCTTTTATGCTGTTACCAGTTCCAGTAACTGTTCCGCATTTAATAATGTCCTCATCACCGTTAGGTCCAAACTCTCCATCTCCATCATTGTGCGCCCATATGTACGCAATAAATGTTGAACCGTTTTGATTTACATTTGAGTTTGAACCAAGGCTAAAATGTGTAGACGTAGGCGCAGTATTATTCCAATAAGCAGAATTTTGAACTTCAGCGTCAGTGCTCCTAGGTTGCAAATAATATTGTTCTGGGTTAGTGCCGTTATTAGCGCCTCTGTGATAGGCATACCAATCACCTGTTCCAGTTTGAATTCTCTTAATCCAGATCATACCTGGAGTTCCGTTTAAGTTGTGTGCTATAGTTCTGGCAGAACCATTTCCAGTGTACTGAACTATATCAAAGAATTTTTCTTGTATTCGCCACGTGAGGCTGTAGTACTTTTTATCATTTTGAAAAGCATATGCGCTAGAACCGCCTATTGCAGGTTGAAGAGTGAAACCATCAGACGTAAGGGATTTTATACCTCCATAAGAGGCGAAAGGATATTGATCCTGATTATCGTTTGAATTAATAGTCAGACTTTTCATAAAGTCGTTATTATTTTTGCCTCGCACAGTGTCAGCGAGCCACCAAAAGTAACCCGATGTGACAGAGTCTCTCGCTTTTACCATTACGAGACCGCCCTTACCTACGCTAGAGTCGTAGTACGGACCACCTTGAGAACGCTGCTCTATTGTCTCAGGAAAAATTTCAGTAAAGTCACCGCCAGAACCTAAGTTTTTAGTGACTGCATTTTGATCGTCTAATGGCAGGTACACTATAGGGCTTAGAGTTGTTAAATCAGTTGTTGAGGGTTGATAACCACCCTGACCATTTGAAACAATAAATTTTTGTCTGTTACTTGCTTGGCTTAAATCAAGATAATTATAGTCTAAAAATATTTTAGTAAATCCACCAGTAGAACCATCCCCTCCTGTTGATGCTCTGTAAGCGTTTACGTAATGATAGTCTGCAGTGAAATCAATATCTGAATTAGTATACGTAGTCCAACTACTGCTTGGTCCTAACTTTAGAGTATCATCAATGTATAGATAGCGATTACTTGTATTACTTAAATCAACAGAACATAATGCGTGATGCCACACTCCAGATGTCATTATAGTTATCCACCCAGTGTCAAGAACGGATTGATTACTAGCGTTATAGGCTTGAACTTTAAATAATGGCCCACTTGTCATAGCATAAAATGTTGTATTACCACCACCTTCAGCCGTGCTTATTCTGTAACAAGTAAAGTTTGTAGGATGGTCAGATTGAAACCATGCGCTAAAAGTAAACACCTTACCGTCAGCGTTTCCGCTTAAATCACTAGTTCGATATAGACCAGAGTTACAGTTTCCAGTTAAATTTACAGCATTACCTGGAGTACCAAAGAAAACAAAAGAACCTGCCTCCTCTGAGCCTAACTCAACACCGTTTCTAATTCTTTGCCCTTTATTAGTGCCACCCATACCCTCATAGGTATTAATTTGGAAAACGTCATCAACGTTTACTGTGGAACTACCTTGACTAGAGGCTGCTGCTGCTACAATTTTAGAGGCTGTCATATTATTATCCCATTGCTTGTCCTAGTGTAAACCCATAATATGTAGTTCCACCATCGACTGTAATAAATGCAAATACATCAACACCTGCACTTGTTGTAGTTAGAGTAGGCGCTGTTGCAGCAGCCCAATCTACACTACTAGGCCATGTAATTGTTCTTGCAGAACTATCTTGCGTTACCTTTAAGATAAAACATGAGGCACGTCCAGATGCAGCAGGGTTACTAAATGTATAGGTTACGTTTTCAGATAGTGTATGTGTAAATACGTTACCATCACGTAAGTTAATTGTAGCTGCATTAGAGCTAGAAGTAATTGCGGTGCTTTCTTCAGTCGTACCGTTGTCAAAACTTACAACACCGTTAGCGTCTGCTGTTACAGCTTTAGAGGCTGCTGTTAGTCCTAGTGTTGTAATATCTAGATAATTTAACTCAGCGGCTGTTGCAGTAACACCATCAAGTATATTAAGCTCTGCAGTTGTTGCAGTAACACCATCAAGTATATTAAGCTCTGTTGCTGTAGATGTTACGCCAAGATCAGTCAAACTAGATACTGTAGCTTTAGAATCTATCTGACCACCCATGCCACTATGATTTGAACAATAATAGTATAATGGGTCTGGAGCATCTTGTTCTAGCTTAACTTCTGTGTAAGCTCCTGCCTGACCTGGTGTTCCTACGGATGTCACGCCTGTAGTAAAAGCACTACCACCACCGTGAGTACCGTTTGAAGTTGTACTTAGCAACAGTGGGTGTCCTGCGTTAGAGCTATCTGACTGATCGAATCTGTATGTTACTGATGGCGTTAGTGAAGCGGTTTGTTGCACTGTACCATCAAGAGCAAACTTATTACCTCCAGAGTTAACTACAGTAACAGCGATTGTTGCAATAGGTGCTGCACCTAAGTTTCCCCTTGCGGTAGCTGCATTTGCAACGTCCGATAGGTTGTTTGAAGGTCTTAGTGCGTTGTTTGAGATAGCAGTGTTAACTGCTTCTACTGCTTTACCCAGTAGCAAGAACTCTTTACCGTCCGTTGTGCCACTGGTATTGTTAATCTTAGTAGTAAGATTAGCTTCGAGTGTCGTTGTGTTAATTGTCATTTTAGAGTCCTGCTAATGCTAAAGCTTCAACATCATCAATTAATGTATTCACTTGGGTTTGTGTATAGTGGTTTGCTATATTAAAGGTTCCGTAGGCAACTATACCTACAGTATCACCTGTTACTGCTGCAGCACCTAAGACCACTGTCGTGCCATTTGTAGCAGTAAAATCGGATGGCGCTAATTTAACACCATTCAAATAAATGTCAACAAAACCTGGGTCATACGTTGCAGGAAATGTTGTTGTTGATCCATTGTAAGAACCAGAGGAGGTTCCAACTACGTAGTCTGCTCTGTCTGATGTGCCGTTTACTGAACTACCTGCAGACTGCCAACTTCCTCCAGAAGATCTGACATTCATAATATTAGTAGTAGTATTAAAGTAGAGAGATCCTACAAGTAAGGCGTTTCCATCATTGTCAACAGTAGGAGCAGAAGACTTAGCACCAAGGTATCTGTCATCAAATGAATCGTAAGAAGCAGCAGCAGCCGTAGCTGAAGCAGCCGCATTTGTTTCACTTGATGCAGCAGCAGTTGCTGAGTTAGCTGCATTTGTTGCGCTAGTTGCAGCAGAAGCTGCAGAGGCTTGTGCTTGAGAAGCTGATGTAGAAGCGTTTTGGCTACTGCCAAATAAACCGTCTACATAGGTTTTGTTTGTAAGGTCAGGTCCGTTTGAAGGTGTATAAGTAGTCGTAATCTTCTGACTACCCATATCAATAGCACCTGTCATAGTGCCGCCAGATAATGTTAAGAATGTAGAGTCAGCATAATTTTTTGTAGCAGCATCTTGTGCAGCAGTAGGATTACCTAAGCCTGTAATTTTATTTGTAGCCATAGCTATAGCACCAGACATTGTACCACCTGCTAGTGGTAACTTGGTAGCTATACTATTTGTTACAGTAGTTGAAAAGTTAGGGTCATCATTAAGAGCAGCAGCTAGTTCGTTAAGAGTATCTAGTGTGCCTGGCGCTGATGCAACAAGTGCGGCTACCTCTGTATCAACATAATTTTTTGTGGCAGCATCTTGTGCATTACTAGGATCTGTAACGTTAGCAATTGTTGTACCTGTAACGTCTAATGTTCCGTTGACAGTTACATTGTTAAATGTGGATAGACCAGAATTTGCAGTTACATTACCTGTCACATCTCCTGTTAAATCACCACTAACGTTACCTGTTACATTACCTGTAACCTGCCCTGTTAAAGCTCCTGTAAAACCTGATGAGGCTGTGACTGTTGTAGCGGCTACAGATGAGGGATTATTTGCACCAATGACAGTACCATCCACTGCACCGCCATTAATATCAACACTTGCCAGAGTGGATTGTCCAGATGACGATATAGTTGTAAAGCTACCTGCATTAGCACTAGAAGCACCAATACTTGTACCATCTATAGTACCTCCATTAACATCAATATTAGAAAAGGTAGCAGTGCCTGTTACAGATACAGAGTCAAAATATCCTACACCGTCTATGTATATATCTTTGAACTTTAAGGAAGATGTACCAAGGTCTATGTCATCGTCAGCAACAGGAACAANAGCACCNTCTTGAATNCGTAGTTGTTCTACTGCAGNCCCACTTACCTCACTAAAAAAACTTATACGATTGTTTGAGGTATCTACTACAACTTTATTAAGGGCATCTGTGTCAGCTATTAAAGGTACATATGCACCCTCTGTAGAGCTACCATCATGTCTGTGTCCACCTGATATAGCAAAGGCATCTCGTATTGTATTAAACTCTGCATTTACTGGTGCAGCTTTAATAACTGCGTTAGCAATAATATCAGCTACGGACTGTCTTGTATAACCTGCCATGTTACAACCTGTCTCCTACTCCAAATGTAACCACTAGTCCTTGAATACTGTGTGATGCATTGGAATCATTAGTTACGAATTTTAAAGATGCTGATTTACCAGATCCTGATATGTTAGTGCGCTGTACTGGTGATGGATTACCATCGTATATTGCGGTACTGTTATACAACGCCTCGTTATAATAAGCTGCAGCACCTGTTGTTGTNAANTTAAAGTTTGTCGGATTAAGTGTGTCTACATCTTCGTAATCATACACAGCCGACATTACTATTGAGTTATCACCTTCAGAGCGTAAGTATGTAGCTACAGTATAGAATACCTTTCTCTGCTCTGGGTCTTGCATATGGAAGAATGGCGTTTGAAACAAACTAAATATTTCTGTACCATCAAAGCTAGTGCCTTGTTCTTGTCTATGCACTTTACCATCTTGAGTGCCGTGTATTACAAACTCGTTTTGTCCTATGTAACCACTGTCTGCACAAGTAGCTGTAATACCTAGTAACTGCCCATACTCAAACTGTAATCCGTTTGGTGTCTGTCTGAAACCGCCTATAACGCCCTGCGAATCTGCTGCACCAAAGAAGTATCTAAACTGTGTCTTTTGTTTTATAGTTACGGCATTTAAGCTGTTAAGATCAATGTCAAATACAATGTCTGTAAAGATAGACTGAATATCTTTTGATACTGTTTCTAGATTAACGTCACCAATCTTTGCTGTACCTGATATGGGGCGTAAACCATCCTGTGATAAGAATAATAAATCACCACCTATTTCTATAACACTATCTGTAGCTAGGCATCCTAAGTCATCTGTAACAGTCTGTAACACAAAGTTAGCTAATGCAGTACCACCTAGTTTCTTAATATTAGTCGCACCAAATATAAACAGTTCGTTTCTAAATGATTTAATTGCAACTATAGGAAAACCTACGTTTATTACACCTGCACCATTAGCTGTAGAAAAGTCGCCTTCATCAAGGGGTGCACTAAAGAATAACTTTGTAGGTTGACCGGGATCACCTGCTAGGAACAAGTGATTTTGAAATACTGCAGAGTATTTAGGGTCTGTAGGTGCATTTGAATGATTTATCTGTGTATACGTACTTCCATCATATGTAGCTGCAGGATTTACACCATCTGTCAA